>OIWP01000189.1_pt1 | contig 95616 bp, 101 predicted proteins | sample 1587661 | NCBI WGS metagenome assembly OIWP01 (sample SAMEA3888899, study PRJEB22519) | human gut metagenome | biome: human gut; feature: human-associated habitat; material: faeces | place: Denmark | collected 2010 | reverse complement strand
ACCATATTAAGAAAAGAAGGAGTAGTAAATTCACATTTTGGTACTTTCTGTAGATAGTAACCAATATCTCCTACTTTCTTTTCCCAGCCTTTATTAAAATAATGAGCTAAAGTAACAAGGTCTATGTGAGTTTCCGCTTTACGTTTTTCCTTTGTGGGGATATACTTTCCCATCATAGAAATCTGTAGCTTGTTTCTAATGCTATCAAGAGCTTCTTCTTCAAGTTCTTCTTTAGAGTAAGCACTTAAAGCCAATGTTTTAAGAGTTTCATTGTCACTATTAATCCACTCTCTTGCTTGTTCAATAGTAATCTTAACACTTCTTTCTTCCATATTTCTAATCTTTATCTGTTAATACTAACACAGGTTGATAACCTTGTTTATACAGAATAGTAGGTTCATACTCATCCATTAGTCTGTCTCTGTCTTCTAATGGTGCTTTTAATATGAGTATTACAGCAGACATAGTTTCCCAATCCATAGATATAACCTGATTATTCCATCCATAGTCATAATCAGTATATATCATCCAATACACATAACCTCTTTTTGATTTAGCTCCATGATACTCTACTACACTTGAAGGATTAAAGGTAGCATAGTTCCATGTATCATCAGGTTCAGTGTATCTAACAATAGGCTCAAACTTCACACAACTACAAGCTACTGTTAATAACAGTATGCTTAGTATTATATTTTTCAAGTGTTTCATGACATTCTTTTATTAGTTTACCAATAGGTTTATTGATGGTTTTCTTGAGAAGAGAGTACTGTTTAGTACTCTCCTCATTCCTAAAATCTTGATTAGTCTTCATTAAATTCAGGCTCATCAACTTCATAAGGAAATTCTTCCCAGTTATAAGGTTCATCCATATCTTCTAGCTTTAAATTGTTCAATTTGGTTCTTCAAGCCTAACTCAAACTCTTCAAGTGGTGAGAGTTTAGGAGTGACAGAAGTGCTAATCATAAGAAATAACTTACTGTTATTATCATGATTCTCTTTAAGCATAGCTTTATGAGCTTTCTTTGATGAGCTGTAGTTCTCTGAGGATGCAATACATGCTCTATTAATTCTTTTTCTCATTTGAAATGTTATTTGTTAATTGTTATGTTATAAAGAAATAGAGTAAGCGCATTGTATTGTTATTATGCTATTACATGACCTCGTGAGTCACTCTTTCTCTTACTCTATTAATTGATGGTGCTACTCTTAATTCCATCATTGTGTATCACGTAGTAGCCTACGCATTTCACATATCCAACTTGTGAAATGATGTTCCGTACTCTTATATTTGCACTAGACTTTGTTTAAAAGTTGATGCCTCTTTATTAAAGTGTAGTGTGGATTAGAACAGAGAAGTTGAGAGAGGAGTCGAACCTCTATTACTAGTTACTTTCTCCATTTATAACTAGTGTTCTAACCATTAAACTACTCAACTTGCTTAACTTGCAATGAGGTTTTTACTAGAGAAAATAGATACCTTTCCTCTAATTATTGTAGTTGTATCTAACTAATCTAATAACGTAACTTTACCACGGTCACATTGCCTGGATTTTTCCTATCTATACCTTTACTCTCTAATTAAGTTAACAGTACTCATTTTGGAATTCCCCACTAAGTATTATTGATGCTTCAGTCTTGCTTACTAATCTCAACACAGTCCTCTATTCGTTATGACATCTGCTTAATTAAATTTCATGCGGCCTACATTAAAAGATAGATTATAACTACTGTTTGTCTCATGTGCTATTCTATTATAGTATATTCATGTTTCTGATAGATTTAGCCCTCTATCTAATGTTATCAACTACTATTATTCATTGATTAACTAGGCATAACTGTGCATTGGATTTTACATTATGTATCATTGTAGAAACCTCAGTTTAGTAGATTTATTCCTAAGGTTTCAGGGTTCAGAATTAAACTAAGTTAGCTATAAAGTGACTGAATTCTTGTTGAATTAGTCATGTTTTCTATCTTTTGATGACACAATACAGCCAATTGTTATGGCAAATAGGGCTATTATAGTCCAAATTATGTCACTTGTGAATGAAGGTTCTAATAGATTCATCAGTAAATACAGTTATTAATTTGCCAATCAGTTGCTTATGTCAAATGTGAAAAAAGAGATGTAAAGTGGGGATATGTTTCAGATACTCAGCCACTTACACCTCTTTATTAAACTATTACTTCAAGTAAATTTAGCGCATTTAGCGTTAAATTTTAACTCTTAGTATATCAGACTCTCCTTCTTTCTCAAGAGTCAATAACTGTGCTTTACTCAGATCAACTGAGTCTCCAACACCAACAGTAGCATCATTACTTAATGCAATGTACTTGTTACCACCAGACTTCATAAAGAAGCAAACTGAATTACCATAAGATGAAGGCACAACCTCAGCTTTAGATACTGCGTTAATCTCTTCATCTTCAAACTTTCTACTTGATTTGAGACTCCATTTACCAGCGTAAGTTCTTAATGTTCCAAAAATGTTCATAATGCTAAATTTTAAATGTTAATGTAATATGTTAATTATGACTCTCCAACATAGCAATAACTCATGCAGAGTGTCAAGAGCTAAGGAGGAGTAATGAGCTTTGCTTATTAATTGTTACTATTTATTGTTAACTCCTTTTAATAACCAGGCACCAAGGAGGAGTAATGAGCACTACTTAGTTAAACTTTACTAATAAATTTGGTAGTCTCATTTATTTTTCATACCTTTGCATTGTTCATAATACTTGTCTGGTATTATATCACCCATGAGGCAAAAGTATTAGTGGGTCAGAAGTTGGGTATTAACTTCAAATAGAAGCCAAGTGTCCCCAATAGAACACAAATGATACATATATAACAGTTATTGCTCCAGCCAACAGACATGTGAAAAGGCAGAGGTAAATGGAGCCTAGGGGAAATATTAACCGCGTAACTAGAAAATATGTATTGATTTAAGCCCTCGCTAGGGGATTATTATCTCCTTTTGAGAGATAAGATAAGTTTGAATTATAAAGAGTTATAAGATATGATCTAGACCAGACACTAGATATGAACACTTTAAATCCAAGGCTATTGATTTAGTCTTGGATTTATTGTTTCTACCAAGTGATTAAAAAAGAAAGTGAGGTTAGACCTCACTTAATCTCTCACTATAAACAATGATGCTATAGCTAATAAACCTATTATACTCCACATAATATTAATGTATTTAATGATTAAAACTTAAAAGAGTAGACTATAATAATAGTCTACTCATAATTCTTACTCTTTATTCACATACCATTCAGCTATTACTAGCATAAGAATGATTAAGGGAACTACAATAGTGCAGAGCCCTATAAAGATCATAGTACTTGGGTCCATGATTAACATCTAATTCTCAAGATGTCATCCTCACCCTCCTTTTCAAGGGTTAACAATGTAGCCTTAGACAAGTCAATGACTTCACCTACTGCACTAGTAGCATCACTACTACATGCAATATAAGTCTGACCACCAGCCTTCATGGTAAACATGACTGAGTTACCATAATTAGATGGAACTACTACAGCTTGTTTAACTGCGTTGATTTCCTCAGCATCAAATGCTCTTTCAGATTTAACACTCCATTTACCTGCATAAGTTTTCAATGTACTAAAGATATTCATAATGTTTGTGTGGTTAACCTATACACCACAAGGTTCTAATGTTAATTCAAATTCACTGGAAGAGTAATGAGTTAGTAGTTATACCACTCATTATAAGCATCACCACCTGATACAGTATCCACATAATCAGGATATGTAGACTCAAGGTCTTTAATATACTCTCTTGCGTCATCTACTCTGTTAGTAAGATGATTGATGGTAATCATAGCTAATACAAGCATGATTGTTAGAACTGTGATAATTAGATTCTTGTTCATAATAATATAGTTTTAATGATTCAAATACTAAGAAAGAGTAATAAGCATTCTACTCTAAACTATGAGGGGGAGAATCCCCAAAGTCAAAGTCTATGGGGGTGTAATGAGTGATTACTCCCCACATTTATACATCAAAAAAAATAAAAAAAATAAAATTTTAAAATAATTCAATTGCATATTTATATGCATCAAGGATGTATTTTGGTGGACAAGCCACTTAACTCTAACCTTCAAGTGAAGTTATTCTACTGATACTTAGTGACTTGACATTTATTAACTATAGATATTTGTGTATCTCAACTATTTTACATACCTTTGCAGAGTGATTGATGGAACAATAATTCATAATGTAAGAGCTTTTAAAGAAAAATGGGATGATTGGATTTCATGTTTCCACACTACTCTGGTTTGTGAAAATAGGAGTAGTTTTCTTTTAATTAAATAGTTGTAATATGATTGTAGACCCTAATAGATGTGTTATTCTTCATACTTCTATAATAGAAGAGAAAGAAGATACACTAGAAGAAAAGAAGTTAAAGAGGTTAATTAATCTCAGAGATAAGTGTGATGATAGGTATGGTATATTAACTATATATTCATTAATAGCACTGTTAGCTGTTTTAGTTAATGCAATGTTACAGGGAATACCATTGTATTTGAAGTATTTAGTGTTAATTCCTATATCACTTTCAATACCATTAGGTATTTATTTAGTAGGAGTAGGGTTCTTAATTTATAGTAAGTATTTAGATAAAAAGATAAGGAAGTTATGAAAGTAGTAGTAGAAGATAAGAATAGAATTAAAGAGGTAGTATTTAAGTATCCTCATCTAATGAGTGGTACTGCTGCTAATGATATTAAAGAAGAGTATTATGATATACTTGAACTTGAAGAAGAGTTAGATAAATACAGGAATCATGTTAGATTACTAGAGCCTACAATCCTAGAAAAGAAGAAAGAGTTTATTAGTAAATCTGAACTATTCTCTTTAGTATTTGAGACTAAAGAAGAGGAGCAAGTAGATAGGGTTACAGTTAATGGTGCTGTTATTAATCCTACTGATGCAAGTAACAAGAATTATGGATTAAAATAGTATATAGATTGCTCTATAGCTTAATGGATAAAGCAACAGATTTCTAATCTGTGTATCTGAGTTCGATTCTCAGTAGAGTAACTAAATACAGATGAAGATAGACAAATTTAACTGAAAAAGATTACTTAGTATTTGCTAACTGTAGGCTAGCAAGGTTAGTGTAAGAATAGTAATTAAAGTAGGGTATATTTGAAGATGGCTTCTATCTAGTTAAGAAAGGTACAGCTTAACTCACAGGTTCAAATCCTGTCATCTGCACAAAAGGTTTTTCTTTTTGATAAAACATTTGCTAACTTAGAGTACTATAAGTTAATGAATGGTTTTCTTTTACCTTGGCATTGGGATAAAAGCAAAACTCACATTGGAATGAAGCTTAAGTGGTATATAGCCCCTGACTGTTAATCAGGTGATAGTAGGTTCGAGTCCTATCATTCCAGCATAACATATTAACTTCAAATTTATATTGTTATGAAAAGAGTTCTTAATTTAGTAAAGAAAGCAGTTAAAGCATATTGTGAATTAGCTGCACAGAACTATGCATGGAGATATACTGGCAATACATTTATCTCTAATGAATAGTTAATAATTTAAGAGACTGGGTTGAGCAAATTGCTCTTCCCAATTAATAGTTGAAGTTAAGTTAATATTGGAGTATAATCAGTAATTGGTAGCTGGGGGGACTGTAAATCCCTTCTCTCTGAGACTGGGGGTTCGAGTCCCTCTACTCCAACTTAGGTTTTTTCTCCTTGTCAGGGAGAAGTAATAGCTCACAGTTACATGTGAACTTCTCTAATGGAAACTTAGCAAAGGTGGTCTATGCGGGGGATTGAAAATCCTTAGATAATGGTTCAACTCCATTAGTTTCCACAACTAATTTTTATTTATATGAATACAGTAACACAGGAAGAAGTAAACAAGAATATGAAAGATGTTCTTGTTAGAACAGTAGAAGAGTTTGGTAAACCTACTACTTATGTAACAGTTAGAATGGAAAATGGATTTACATTAAGAGAATCTACTACATGTGTAGACCCTTCTAATTATAGTGAAGATATAGGAAAGGAAGTATGTTTAAAAAGAATTGAAGATAAGATTTGGTTTCTTTTAGGATACACCCTACAAAGTAAGTTATCTTCAAAATAAGAAGCTAAATGCCCTCATGGTGAAATGGTTAAGACACGTCTGATTTAGGCTCTAGTGCGAAGTAATAGTAGTATAAGAGTTCGAGTCTCTTAGGGGGTACAACATTATTTAACAATAAAAAGTATGTGATTTACTTGTATAGTTCAATTAAAATACATACCTTTGTAACATCAAAACAAAGAGATATATGGAATATGGTTTATTAACTCCAATTGAGGATAATGAAGTGGATGAATCACCATTTAATGGTGCAGAATTCTTCATTAACTTCATAAACAAACTAGAAGGTTATAAAACAAAGTGTAAAAATCTTCATTGGGCAGCACCTAAGAAGAATATTCATGTTTACTTAGATGAATTCTTAGAGAAAGTTGAGGACTTTCAAGATATTCTTGCTGAAGGATATATGGGAATTTTAGGTAAAATGCAGCCTAATGTTATTAAGGGAATTCCTAGTGATGCACTAAATGCAATGGATTTTATTGAAAAAGTTAGAACTAATACATTAGCTTTCTATGATAAGATTCCTCAAGAAACAGTCTATGTTGGTATTAAATCTGAATGTGAGACTTTTATTCAGGAGATTAATCAATATAGGTACTTGTTTGGCTTGTGTGATATTAGACCATACTAATAGTCTTAAGTATGCCTCTGTGGTGAAACTGGTTAGACACAAGGGACTTAAAATCCCTCGGATTTATCCATGTAGGTTCAACTCCTATCAGAGGTACTTTGGCTCTTTCTTTCAATGGTTAGGAAACTGGTTTTGTACTCCAGTAATATCAGTTCGATTCTGGTAAGAGCCTCTTGTAATAATGTTGAAGAACTAATATTATGAATAATAGTAATAAGAAAAAGAGCAATCAACTTGGTATGCCAATAGGTACTGCTCAGGCAATTTTGAAAAAGAACATATTATATAATCTACTTGTTAGGTTTAATTTGAATAAATGCTATCAGTGTGGGAATACAATAGATAAAGTAGAAGAGTTATCTATAGAACATAAAACACCTTGGTTAGATTCAGATACACCAAAAGAATTGTTTTTCAATTTAGAGAATATAGCATTCTCACACCTAAGCTGTAACTGTAGAGCTAGAAGAAGTAATACTGAGCTTATGAAGAAATCTACTATAAATAGAATGTATGATGGTAATCATAATGGATGTTTGAGTCCTTCTAAGGTAGAAGAGATTAGAGAACTTCTAAGAGTCAATTCTAGAAGAAAAGTAGCTGAAATTACAGGAGCATCTAAAACAACAATAGCAAGGATTGCTAGAGGTGAGATATACAAATATATTTAGTGCACTTGATTACTACATGTTTTCATACTGCACTTTAAAAGAAAGAAGTTACTAAAAGCTGTTATTCATTCAGTGACAGAGTAACACTCTATGCTACAATGAATCTCATTAGAGGTAGATGATAGAGGGTTCCAGCTAAGCTGATACTGGAGAAAGAGGAGTACCAATAGCAAATCTCCTCAAATTGCGAGGTGGTGTAATGGCAACATGTGTGGCTCATAACCACAAGAAGCAGTAATACTGTGTTGGAAGTTCGATTCTTCCCTTCGCAACTAATTAAAGTAAAAGTAATATGGCAATGGAAGTAGAAGCTAAAGAAACTTATATGGAAGCTATTTATAAACCTACTGTAAGAGGAATAATTCAAGCTGTCAATGAGTTGGAGATTAAGAAAGAACAGATAGTTACACTTATTAAACAAGGTGAACAGTATGTTCTAGTGTATTACAAATAACTAAGGAAATATGAAAGAGAACAGATTAGTAAAAAGAGAAAAGACTGATATGATTGTTAGTTATGGTCCTGAAGAACTTAAAGATTTGATTATCTTTGATGCAGTATCTAAGTATAAGTCAGTTGCTAGAGCAATTAGAAGAGGTGATGTGACTAAATATGGTACTATAGCACCTAAAAGACCCTTCAATAATAGGGCGAACACCTCTAGAAGAGCTGGTGTTAATAGCAGAACAATGAATGAATATAAGAAGAACATTTATGGAAGACTCACAGGAAAAGCAATATGATTATAATAGTGAACCAGTAGAATATTGCACTAAATGCTTGTCTCTGGCTATTAGAGATGTAAATGGACAGCCCTATTGTGATAAGTGTGGCTGTACTCAAACAGATAAGACTGACATCTATACTTGGGAGAAGAAGTATGGTGAAGTTTATGGTGGAAGTTACTTAAACAAATAATAGTAGAAGATGGAAAAAGAAATGAAGATGGAACCAAAAGGTCCTAAGGAATTATCAAGAGAACAGTTAACTGGAATGTTACATCAGTTATCTGAACAAGATAGAAAGTTAGTTGAAGAGAATAGAAAACTTAAGGGTGCTATACAAGAGATGTACATGACTAATACCTTTAAGAGACTTGATTATCTGTTTAAAGTAGTGGAATCTACTAACTCTGTCTTTAGTAAAGACTTTATTGCTAAGTGTGCTAAAGAGATTGAGGATATTACATTTGGTACTGAAGAACCTGTAACTGAAGAATAAGGAGGTTATTATGGAAGTGGCAGCTAATAATGTAATTAGAATACCTACCTCTCAGAAAAAGTTCTTTCGTTTTTGGTTTGAATTTCTAAAGCCATTCCATAAGTTAACTGATAGAGAGATAGATGTAATTACAGCTTTTACCTATGAAAGATATAATCTAGGTAAAGTTATATCTGATGAAGATATACTTGATAAAGTAGTTATGTCTGAGGATACTAAGAAGAAAATAAGAGAAGAGTATAAGGTTACTCCAGCATACTTTCAAGTAATTATGGGGAAACTAAGGAGAAATGGACTAATAGTTAATAATAAGATAAATCCTAGATTTATACCTAATATAACTGAAGATAATGGTTCATTTAAACTAATGCTTTTATTTGATATACAATGAGTTATCAGGAGATATTAAAGAAAGTAGCCATAGAACTTAACCTTCCAGTGGAAGTAGTGAAGCTGGCTTATGAGTCACACTGGGCTTTTGTAAGGGAAACTATAACAAGTTTACCTTTAAAAGATTCACTGAATGAGGAGGATTTTAGTAAGTTAAGGACTAACTTTAACATACCTTCACTTGGTAAGCTCACATGTACTTATGAGAGAATGTTAGGAGTTAAAAAGAGATTTGAATATATAAAAAGAATAAGAGATGGAAGATTGGAAAGTTAGATTAGTAGAAGAATACAAGCAACTTAATGAAAGAATGAGTAAGCTTGGTGAAGCCTTAATGAAGGAAGAGTTTTATGAGAAGGTTGGTAGAGTTCAACACTTCTACATGGTGTCTCAGTACACAGGAATGAGAATTTATAAAGAAGCTCTTGAAGATAGATTAGAAGATCTAGGAATAAAAGTAGAATAAGATGAGAGTAATTAAGAAAATTAAGCCAATGTTCACTACTGTTATTACAACAATGAACATTCTTGAAGAAAAAGATATGTGTTTCTCAGGAACTAGTATAATTGATAGTTCAAAGATGAGAAGATCAGTAGATGAGTTTCAAACAGTATTAGCAGTTGGACCACATGTAAATGGTGTTCAGGTTGGTGATTTAGTATGCATTAATCCTATTAGGTTCCTCAAACCTAAACAGGTTAAAAAGCCTAATCAAGCTCCATCATTAAAAGATGGTATGGAGGAATATCAAACTGAATTGAATTATCAATTTGATATAATTGAAATTGATGGTAAACCATGCTTAAAGTTGCAGGATAGAGACATTGATTATGTAATTGAAGACTATGAAGAAGTAGAAGAGTTTGACTCTAATCCTACTATTGTGACTGAAGAGCATCTAAAAGGCAAACCAAGAATTGACTTGAATTAATAATAAAGCCTAGCTTAAGTAAAAATTAGGCTAGGCTTTTTAAGTTTATATACATATGAGATTAATGAAGTTTGAGGGATATACCCTTGTAATAGAACCAGAAGCTCTTGTACTTAAATCTATAAAGAATTTATGGAATAGAGATAGAAGTAAAGAGAAGGGCAGAGCATTAGCTGAACTAGGATTTATATATTTTATGGTTGATCCAAGAAGTACATATTCATATATAACTAATCCTGAGGATAGAGCAGCTAAGATTATACTTGAAGAAGGTTTGCCTAGTAATTGGAAGCCTGATAAGATAGTTGAAGAAGCTATGAAGACTTATAAGGATTCAGTTATTACTACTTCATACTTATTATTAGAGGATGCTAAGTTTGCAGTAGATAATCTTAGGAAGTATTTAAGAGAGATGGACTTTACTGCAACTGATGATAAAGGTAAGCCTAAATATCCAGTAAATACCTTAGCTACTGCTGTTAATCAGATGACTGATATGGCAGAGAAACTAATGAAGACTGAGAAGATAGTAGCTCAAGAGATTGCAGAGAATAGTAAGATGAGAGGTCAAAAAGAGAAGACCATTATGGAGGATGGTATATCATGGGCATAGTAAACTTATATAAAGCTATTAGGAAGAAGTTAGATGATTGGAAGGATAATTATCCATCTGATTGTGGTTTTATGATTAAAGCTAATGAGTATATCATAGAAGGAATGAGTTCTTTTGAAGAATCCTACTATTATGTAATGGTAGATATATTCTATAAATCTTATAATGGAGTATCTAGATTCTTTAAAATGGAACATAAAGAGCCTTTAAGAAGTACATATCCAGAGATAGAAGAAATTATTAGTGAGAGGATTCTTTCAGAACTGTCTAACCTGTTAGATAAAGGCATATTAGACAGTGTTAAAGATGGAACATTTAAAGGTTGGGGAGTATGAAAGTAGAGGATGTAGTAGAAGGGTTAAATAGATATGTAGAGGATTGTAGACAACTTCTTAATATTAAGAATAAATCATTCTTTGTTATGAGGAAGAATATGCAGGTTAATTCTTCATTCAAAGCCTATAAATCTATTAATGAAACTCTATATTTAGTTGATGGAGATTCTAAAGAAGCAGTTGTAGATATAGTCTATTCTAGTAGAATAGTTACAGGTCAAGATGAAACAGCTTATGATAAAGCTGATATTGAATTTATATCTGCTATATTCAACTATGCTAGAAGTCATAAATTTGATAAAGTATTAAAGGATGAAAGTATTATTAGAGACTAATGAATTTCAGACACCAATAACTGATGAATTGCTTGAGCAATATCCTAAAGAAGTACAAGAACAGTTCTTTGATTATGTAAATAATGTAGAGTTTATTAAGAGACTTATATCTCCTGATAGAAAGAGAGCTAAGGACTTACCAAGAGATAATGATGGTAAAATAATAGTAGATGTTATGAACCCTCATATTCTTGAGGATATGGATTACTTTAGAGAAACTGCTATACATAAAGCAGAGACTGGTAAATATACTGATTTAAGACCAAATGGTAATCCTAATTCAGATTACATGAAGTGGTTGAGAAGAGAGACTAGTAGGTGTTGGTATGGTATGGTTAGACCTTCTGATGGTGAATGGATTACAGGAGACATGTATTTCTATTTGAATTATATGCCTATTGAACTTACTCAGACAATAGAAGGTCAAACTAATGCAGTTAATAGGGTAACATCTACTCCTAGGTCTTGGGAAGGTGCTTACTTGTGGTTTCATTACATTCATCAAGCTAGATATGGTGGTTTATATGATTTGAATGGTGGTAAAGATGCTCTTCAAATAGCAACTAGAGGTGCTTCAAAATCATTCTCTTGTGCATCTATGCTAGCTAAGGACTTTATAATAGGTGAAAATGAGAAATATTGTGAGAAGATTAATGCCTTTATATTAGCTGCTGAAAAAGGAACTCTTACTAATAAAGATGGTACTCTTAAGAAGTTTGAAGCATGTATTGACTTAAATGCTAGGTTAATGCAATGGCCTGCTAAAAGATTATACAGTTCATTAGATAAGATGTTCTGGGAGATGGGATACATTGATGCTGAAACTGATGCCAAGATGGGTACTAGAAACAGTGTATTTGGTGTGTCAACTAATGATGATCCTGAAAAAGCCAGAGGTAGTAGAGCTGCTAGAATTATATATGAAGAGATTGGTAGATTTCCTAAATTTCAAGTAGCTTGGACTACTAATGAACCTTCTGTTAGAGAAGGTAAAGAGACTTGGGGGCAACAAATAGGCATTGGTACTGGTGGTTCTGAAGGTAGTAACTTCTATGGTATTCTTCAGATGTTATATAATCCAAGGGGTTATAACATCTATGCATTGCCTAATTTATATGATAAGAACTCTAATGGTAAAGGTGACACAGTATTCTTCTTTGGAGCATATTTGAATAGAGGTGGTTTTTATAATGAGGATGGTGTATCAGATGTAGTAGCTACTATACTTGATATTTTAAATAAGAGGTTTATAGTTAAGTATAACTCTACTGACCCTTCTAGATTAACTCAAGTAGTAGCTGAAAGACCTTTGACTATTCAAGAGGCTATTATGAGGAAGGAGTCTTCTTTATTCCCTGCTGCTCAATTGAGTGATAGAAAGAATGAACTGGATGCTAACCCTAATATCTATGATGATGTCTATACAGGTAGAATGACTATTAAGGATGGAAAGCCTGAATTTACACCATGTGATGTTAGTGTAATTAGAGAATTTCCTCATAAGGATAATAAGCTTGATGGTGGTATAGAGATATTCCAATTGCCTAAGAAAGATAGTAGTGGTAAGATACCTTCTAATAGATATATTGCAGGTACTGACCCTGTAGATGATGATGATGCTAAGGAATCTTTATCACTTCAATCTACATTTATTTTAGACTTATGGACTGATGAAATAGTAGCTGAATACACTGGTAGACCTACATTTGCAGATGATTACTATGAACAGTTAAGGTTACTTCTTATGTTTTATAATGCTAGAGATAACTATGAAAATAATAAGAAGGGACTATTTGCTTATTTCAATAGAATGTCCTCACTGTATTTACTTAGTGACAGACTAGAATACTTGAAGGATAAAGAGATAACAAAGATTCCAGGAGTAGGTAATCAAAGTAAAGGTTATGCAGCTAATAAGTTTATTAATGGTTATGGTAGACTACTTTATAGGAATTGGCTGTTAACTCCAATACCTATGGTACAAGAAGTAGATGGTGAACAAAGAGAAGTCATGATTCCTAGATTGTACACATTAAAGAGTAGAGCACTTATTCAAGAGTCTATTCAATGGGAGTCTTTAGGTAACTATGATAGGGTTTCATCTATGATTGCATTAATGTTGTATAGGGAGTATATGGTTATACAATATCAGGGAAACTTTAGTCAGGATAGAGTTGAAGCTAATGATAGAAACTATCTTGGTAATGATAAATTCTTCACTGATAACTATGATAAAAAGATGAATAATAACAGGATTAACTGGTATCCTACAAGGCAGTAAATTTAGTAAAGAGTGTAAGTAGGTATAAATAATTCACTTATGGTATTGCATGGGTGGATTATTTTACTTACTTTTGCACTGAATAATATAAGACTATAGAAGAGTATGAATACAGAATTTGCTAATTTCCCCAGACAGATGCTCCCATTCAGTCAGAAGACTAAGAAGTGGAGAAAAGAGTGTGTGTTATGGGCTAATAATAAGACATTCTTTAATTATAGTCTTGTCAGAAAGTCTGTTGTCCATAAGCAGATTAATTACAATCTTCTTAGAGGAAAGATTAATATGCAGGATATGCAACTAGTATTGAATCCTGATGACTTGAAGGCAGGATATATACCAGATAGAATACAGCATTATCCTATAATGAATAGTAAGCTGAATGTTCTAAGAGGTGAAGAAAGTAAGAGAGTCTTTGATTTTAGAGTAGTTGTAACTAACCCACTAGCTATATCAGAGATTGAGAATAATAAGAAGAATGAGTTATTACAAAGACTTCAAGAAGAGGTTAGTGACACTTCTCAAAGTGAAGATGAATTCAATGAAAAGCTTGAAAAGCTCAATGATTACTTTACTTATGAATGGCAGGATTTAAAAGAGATTAGAGCTAATGCTCTCCTCAATCATTATATTAAGGAGTATGATATTCCTCTTATATTTAATGAGGGTTTCATGGATGCTATGGCTGTTGGTGAAGAGATTTACCAATGTGATATAGTAGGTGGTGAACCAGTAATAGAGAGATTGAATCCTCTTAAAGTAAGAGTGTTTAAAGCAGGTTACAGTAACAAGGTAGAAGATGCTGATATTATCATAGTTGAGGACTATTGGAGTCCAGGTAGAGTCATAGATACATGGTATGATGTACTAACACAGAAAGATATTAAGTATATTGAGTCTTTGCCTGATCATATAGGTCAGAATACTGTGGATAGTATGGATAATATAGATGAAAGATATGGCTTTGTCAATGCTAATATGATTGGTGATGAGGTCACAACTTCAGATGGATTCTATTTTGACCCTGCTAATTTATTCCCTGAAAGTGTAGGTACATCACTTCTTCCTTATGATTTAGCTGGTAATCTAAGAGTACTTAGAGTATATTGGAAATCAAAGAGAAAGGTTAAAAAGGTTAAGTCTTACAATCCTGAAACAGGTGAAGAAGAATATAACTTCTATCCAGAAGATTATGAAATAGATAGAAATAGAGGTGAAGAGGAGTACTCTATGTGGATTAATGAAGCATGGGAAGGTACTATGATTGGTAATGAGATATTTGTTAATATGAGACCTAGATTGGTTCAATATAACAGACTATCAAATCCATCAAGATGTCACTTTGGTATTATAGGTTCTATCTATAACTTAAATCAAGGAAGACCTTTCAGTTTAGTAGATATGATGAAGCCTTATAACTATCTTTATGATACTATTCATGATAGATTGAATAAGGCTATAGCTAATAACTGGGGAGCATTAGTTAGAATGGATTTAGCTAAGGTTCCTAAAGGCTGGGAAGTTGATAAATGGATGTACTATGCTAAGGTTAATCATGTTCTAGTAGAGGATAGTTTTAAAGAAGGTAACTATGGTGCTGCTAGTGGTAAGTTAGCTGGTGCACTTAACAATGCTTCTACTGGTGGTATTAACTTAGACCAAGGTAATTATATTCAGCAATTAGTCAATCTGCTTGAGTTTATCAAGATGGAGATGGCTGAAGTTGCAGGTATTACTAAACAAAGAGAAGGTCAAATTAGTAATAGAGAGACTGTTGGAGGTGTAGAAAGAGCTACTCTTCAATCATCACATATTACTGAATGGTTATTCATTCAACATGATGATGTTAAGAAGAGAGTACTTGAATGTTTACTTGAAACAGCTAAGATAGCTCTTAAAGGTAGATCTAAGAAGTTCCAGTACATATTATCAGATACATCTACCAGAATAATGGAGATTGATGGTGATGAATTTGCTGAAGCTGACTATGGTTTAGTTGTAGATAATAGTAATGGAACTCAGGAACTCAATAGTAAATTAGATTCTTTAGCTCAAGCTGCACTTCAAACTCAGACTTTATCCTTCTCTACTATTACTAAGCTCTACACTTCAAGTAGCTTAGCTGAAAAACAGAGATTGATTGAAAAAGATGAGCAGGAGATTAGACAAAGACAACAGCAAGCTCAGCAAGAACAGTTACAAGCTCAACAGAATATAGCTCAAGCTCAAATGCAACAGAAGCAAGCTGAAATGCAGTTAAAGGATACTATGAATGTTAGAGACAATGAGACTGCAATTCTAATAGCTCAAATGGGTAAATATGCTAATGAAGAGACTAGTGAGGATGTTGAGTTTAGTGAAGAGGCTAAAGCTAATCTAGCTGAGAAGATAAGGCAATTTGATGAGAAGCTAGCTTTTGATAATAAGAAGCTGAAGATTGAAAGTCAGTTAAAGAAAGAACAAATAAATAAGAAACCAAATAATACTAAATAATATGAGAAGATATAATGGTATAGTTGAGTCAGAATCTGCACCATCAAAGTTTGATTTGTGGATGTTTAGAGGCTCATTAAAGTACTTTGGTCCTAATGGCTGGGCTAATGTTTCTTCAGGTGAAACACAAGACTTAGCTAAGGTAGCTTATAGTGGTGATTATAGTGATTTGATTAACACTCCTACTATCCCAGAACCTTACACACTGCCTGCTGCAACTACAAGTGCAATTGGTGGAGTGAAGAAAGCTACTAATGTATCAAACCTAGCAACTGGAGCTGAATTAGCAACAGTTGTTACTCAGGTAAATGCAATTCTGTCTGCATTGAAAGTGGCAGATATTATGGTTAAAGACGCAAATTAATACGTTATGTACTTTACACAAGAGGATTATAGAAAAATAGAAGCATATCTGAAATCAAAAGCAGCTAGAGATACTAGTTTTGATTCAGCTACTACTCCTCTTCAAGGAAATGAGACTATAGTTCTAGTTCAGGGTGGTAAGAATGTAAATACTACTGTCAGTGATATAGTAAGTCAGTTCTTCGCATTAGGAGTATCAGACTTTATCAATGTCACTGATAAGTATGGTATATCTTATAATACTCTTGATGAAGCTATTAGAGTTATACCTTGGAGAAGTAGAAAAGTAGGTCAGGTTATTACCTTCCTAAATGAACAAGGTGAATGGCACTTGTACCAATATCAAGGTGAGTCTATTCTAACTTGGAATAATACTACTTTATGGGTAGACTTACTTGAGTCTAGAATTGTTAACTCTATACTTCCTGATCAAGAAGACTTAACTATGACTGAACCTGATGCTGATGGTAATTCCTACATGCATTTCAAGGATAAAGACTATAGTATAGATGACTTCTCAGGTTTGGGTAGAGTATATTTAAGAAAGAACTTACAGACTCTTACAGACCCTAATACAGGTGAAACCAGATTAATTAACTACCTTACTCAAACTATGGTTGGTAAGGAGAATGTTATTTATCATATACAGTATGATTATAATCTTAATGGTCAGACTATAATCATACCAGAAGGTTGTGTTCTTTTATTTGAGGGGGGCTCTATAGCTAATGGTACTATTACTGGTCAAGATACTAAAATTTTAGGGAGTACTTTAAATATTTTCACTTCAATTGTTATTGAAGGAACATGGAATGTTCCTACAATATCTACTTCTATGTTTAGTTCATTATCAGAAGATAATGATTTAAGAAAAGTTATAGCATTATCAAATTCAAGAATACAAAATACCATCATAATTGAGGATGGCATATATAACATAGATATAGAAACTAATCAAGGGACTGGTATTACTTTAAATAGTAATACTCATCTGATTCTTAATGGTAACATACAGTTAAAAAGTAATAATTTTACTAACTATAGTATTATTAATATAGTAAACTGTTCAAATGTTATAGTATCTGGTAGTGGTTCTATTATAGGTGATAGAGAAACTCACATTGATACAGGTGGTGAATGGGGAATGGGTATTAATATTCTTGATTCAGTAAATGTTGAGATAACAGGAATAGATGTTAGCAACTGTTGGGGTGATAGTATTTACATAGGAAATCCTTCTACATCACGAATAAATATTAATAAATGCCATCTGTCTAGAAGTAGGAGACAAGGTATTAGTATTACTGAAGGTGATACTATAGTAGTTGATAGTTGTACTATTACTGATATTATAGGTACTGACCCCCAATCAGCAATCGACATTGAGCCTAATGCTAATGGAAATATTACTAATGTAATAGTTAAGAATGTAAAAGTATCAGCATGTCATATAGGTATTATGGCATATGCTAGAGCAGCAGGAGCTATAATCAACAATATATCATTTTATAACTGTTATGTAAATGGAGTTACACTTGCAGGATATAGAATGATTGGTGAGGGGATTAATCTTGGAAGTATAGAAAATTGTATATCTGTAAATAGTGGAGGTTATCCAATTGAAATACGATATATGAATGATTTCAAAATTAGCAACTGTATTCTTCAGTCTGCTGAAGAGGATGTTACTGGTATATTTCAATCTGCCTGTCAAGTAGGTACTATAACTGGATGTAATATAACTGCTCCAAAAGGTATAGGTGTTGGTAGTAATATGGTTATTACAAATAATAAAATCACTGCTACTGATTCCATATTAAATTATTCAGATTTTGGGAATGTAACTAATGTTACATTTAATAACAATAACTGTATAGGTCCTTTTGTTGCAAAGTATTCTAATAGTAGAATATTTAATAATACTATTACAGGAGATGTGACATTAACTACCATTGATACTGATATAATAGGAAATACTATAAGTGGTATTTTAGTAAGTACTTCTACTATATCTAAGGGTAAAATAGAAAAAAATAGTGTTACTGGAAAATTTAGTTGCATTACTAATAATTGTGTTGTCACTAAGAATAATTTTATAGGAGGTTTTAGTGGAACTCATACTTCTACTATTATAAAGGAGAATATTATTACTAACACATCTTTTCTAGTAATAGAAAAATGTACAATACAAGATAATGATATTAGCTGTGATATATTGCCAGCTAATGTACTATGCCAACTTTCTGGTCCCAATAATGCCACAGGCAGAAATCTTATATCTAATAATAGATACACATATACAGGTACAACAGAAGCACATGCTTGTGTGTCATTATATATAAGTAATTCTCAGATATTTCATAATATAGTAGATGGGAACAATAAAATGGATTATGGAATTAGATTACAAGAAGTCGCAGTTAATAATCAATTAACTGATAACACAATTATAGGAACTTATAGTTCATATCCTATGTCTCCAAGTTCTGCTAATTTAGTTATGGATGCTACATTCTATGTAGCTAATACTGGAACTATAAATAGAGATGGTACTTTAACCTCAAAAGTAGTAATTGTTTAAATTGATAAATGATGGAAAATCAGCAATTAATTAAAAAGGATAGGAGTGCAAACTCCTATTCTAAAATATTTCCTTGGACCTTTACAGACTTAGTTCTTGATAGAGTTACCAAGGAATCTCTTGATAATATCCTTGTAAGGAATAACTTTATAGCCTTGCCTTATGTGGGTAGTAAGGCTGCAACCAGATTACAGGTTCCTATGAAGAATAGGAGAAGAGGTATCTGGTTAAGTTATATAGATTATGCAGGAACTTTAACAGTTGAGTACTATAATGACAATAACTTAGATGATAATCATTGGCAGGATAGTTCTTACTGGTTACCTTATAATACAGCAGAGTTTCAACCTGCATCTGTTGGTTTATCTGCATTAGCTCAAGAAGTATTTGATTGGATTAACAGTCAAATTACAACAGCAGTTAAGTTAAATCCTGAAGATTTACAGAAGAATAGTTCTGGTCAAATTGAAGAAGCTAATAGAGCATATGATACTTCAACCTTTAGTGGTTTAGGTTATAGAATATTAAGAAAGAATATTCAAAGCAACAAGAATATTCTTACTCAATCTATGATCAACATGCCTAATACTATTTATGAAATTAGGTATGACTTTGATTTGAATGGTAATACTATTAATATTCCAGATAGTTGTGAGTTAAAATTTGTTGGAGGTAGTTTAAAGAATGGTATATTAGATGGAAATTTTACAATATCTTCTAATAAGTATAATATATTAATAGATATTATAGCTAAAGGAATTCTAAATGAAGAAATTCCTATTGAATGGTTTGGCGGTAAAGCCTATAGTTATTGGGAAGATGTTCAAAATGGAGTAGATTCTAATTCTGCATTAGAAAATGCTATACAATCTAATGGTAGTAGAATTATTACATTTAATGAAGGATATTATAAAATAACAAAAACAATAAATTTACCTCCTTATATAACAATAAAAGGAAATGCTGTTAATTCAAAATATTATAATATAAGAAGAACATCTACTCCTAATGTTCCATTATCTTCAAAAATATATTTTAATTCTGAAGATGAAGTATTATTTAATATAAATAATAATTATATATCTATTGAAGATATATCTCTTCATGGAACAAGAAGTTCTGATGCTATTCATTTAATAGATAGTGGTTATTCTATAAAATTAAAGAATGTACAAATTTATGTTTGGAGATATGGTATTTATAGAATTTGGGATCATATATTAAGAACTGGTTTTTCAGGTTCTATTATAGATAATTGTTCTTTTACTGAATTAACTGGAGGTATATTTATAGATTATGACGAATCAAATGCTGGTTCTGAATTATATTTTATAACATCTAATGATATTAGAAATACTACTTTTACAGTATGTAAGGCATTTGGAGTATATTATAAAAGTAATTATAGTATATCTAATAATATTTTTAAAGCTTGTACATTTTCAAAAATTGGTTATGGAAATTATGAGTTAGATTTATATAATACATTTGGATGTTATGCTATAAAGATCGAATCTTTTCAAGAATCAACTATTAATGGAGGTAATAAAGTAGAAAGTTGTTATTTTGAAGATATTATCCCATATAGGACTGGAAGTATAGTTACTGGCGAAACAGCTTTATCTAATGGTTATATTATTCCTACTGATGATACTAAATATAGTACTGGTATATTTTATAATTGTAATATAGAATTAGATACTACATATTATACTAATATATTAAAGTTTTTTAGGATAGATAATAATACTTCTATTAGTATTGGAAATGCAAGAATTTATTCTTTTAATACTATATTTAATAATAATGTTTGGAAATATACAAGACTTATTTATCATGAACATAGTAATATAGTTCCGAATTATTTAAATCAGAGTATTGTATATAATAATAATTGGAGAATAGCAACAACTTCTCCTCTTACTGGATTAGTATCTTATACTTTATATAATGACAGATTTAATGCTTTAGTCATTAATCAATTAGAAGATAGATTTACAGATTATCCTCCTTATGTTATAGAAAGTGCTTCTAATATATTGTCTACAAGACAAGTTACAGGAAATACAATACAAATAGATTGTGTTTGTACTACTTCTTCTATTGAATCTACTTATATCGAAGGATATATAGTGTATCAAGAAAAATATTGTAAATTTTCTATTGTCGTCGATAATATAGATGCTTCTGCAAAATTTTATGCTGTTGAAGATAGTGGTTATCAAGGATATGGAATAAATGTAAAATATAAGAAGAAATCTGATACATCTTTTTCTTTATATATAAGTAAAACTGGAATTAAATATACTATAATTCCTATTAGAACTTCTATTGTTTCTCAATTTAAATTAACAGCGATAAATAGTTCTAATATTCCAGAAGATTCATTAGATGTAATTAAATTATTAAAAGTAAATGCTATATCTAACCTTCCTACTCTTAATAATAATTTTGTAGGTTATCAGACTTATGATCCAAATATGAAACTTCCTTTATTTTGGAATGGTTTAGAATGGGCTAATTCTGATGGTAGTTTAACGTCTAAAGTTAATACTGTATTTACAACTTCTCAGATTATATATCCAAGTAGAGTTTATAAAATAGTATCTGATATTGATCTTAGCGGTACAACATTAACACTACCTGCTAACTGTACATTAGATTTCCAAGGAGGTAGTTTCAGTAATGGTACTATTAGTTTAACCAATACTGAACTAAAAGGTAATATTAAATTATCTTCTATTACTTTAACTGGAAGTTGTAGTAACGATATAACTAAATTAAGCTGGTTTACAGATGATTTAGCTAATGATTATTCAGCTAATTTACAATCTTTAGTTAATGTTACTAAAGTTCAAGGTACTGTTGATATAGATAGTCTATCTTTTATAGTTAATACTACTGTTAATATTACAAAAGCTCTTACTATAAGAGGTAATGGTACAAGAAATTATTATAATCTTAATATAGGAAGTATTCGTAATAAGATAACTACTGCAAATGATATAGTAATTCTTAACATAACTTCAACTCAAGTTAGAGTAGAAGGTATTACTTTTATAGGTGCTTATTCTACTTTAGACCCTACTACAGGAGTTAGATTAGGAACACAAGCTTTAGTTTCTTTTTCAAATGCTTCTAATTGTACTCTTAGAAATTGCAATTTCTTATATTCACATATAGGTGCCTTATTCACAAATTCAGGTATTGCCAATATTGAAGATAATAATTTTGCAGGATGTAATGCAGGACTTAGACTAATGGCTTCTCCTGATAGTAATCTTATTAATAATTATTTTAATACTAATAGTGGAAATGTTACTTTTAGTGAAGATAATGCAGGTACTTTAAATGGAGTAGGTCTTTCTATAAATGCATCTTCTGGTAATATTAATGTTATTGGAGGTAAGTGTGAATGGAATAACAAAGGAATGGTTATCGCAAACTCTATGGGTGTTGCTATTATAGGAGTGCAATTTGATTGGAATAAATCAGGAAATGTAATTTATAATCAAACAAGTTATTCTCTTGATAGTTCTATATTAAGTCATTCTATTACAGGATGTAGATTCTTAGGAACACCTGCTGATCAACATATCTATATTAGATATTGGAGTACTGCTAATCTAAATGTATGTGGATGTACATTTACTAAAAATGCAAGTGATGTAACTGCAATAGATACTTCTACTGGTGCTAATGAAGGTCCTGAAAGTATATTTAAAGTTGTTCAGAAACAAGAAGCAGATGAATATAGAACTAAAATACACATTAACTTTAAAGGTAACACTATTTATAGAGTAGTTAATCTTGTTAATGCTGTTATACAAAGTACTACTCCTGGATTAGGTCAATTAGTAGTTGTTAGTGCAGATGGTCAGACTTTAGGTAAGATAGGAAGCTGTACTATAATTAATAATATTGATGTAGCCAAAGGTACTTCTCAATGGAGAGAAACTGCTATTGTTGCTAATAATTTAAGTACTGATGATGCAGGACTTACTTATTTTGACACTGATTTGAATAAGCTAGTACTGTGGAATGGTACTGCATGGACCAATGTTGATGGTAGTACATTAGCTTAACATATAATGGGAGGACACTTAAAGTGTCCTTCCTATTTGTATATATGAGAAATTTTCAGTATATTTGTAACCAAATTAAATGATATGGCATTAAATATAACAATAAATAAAACAGCAGTAGCTGCATCATATCCTGCTGGGAGTACTGTAGCTACAGCAGTAGTTAGTGGAGGAACTACTCCTTATACCTATAGTTTAGCTACAGGTGGAGACTATTTTAATATAGATTCTTCTACAGGAGTAGTTACTACTAGAGCACTAATGGATGCTAGTAGCATACAGTCTTTCTCTGTTACTGCTACAGATAGTAATTCTACTCCAGAAAGTATTACATCTGGAGTTGTATATCCTAATATACAAGATGCAATTCAAAATAAGTTTAGTAACTCTAATATGATATATAAGATTACTAAAGATATAGATTTAGGAAATGGTATTCTTACTATTCCAGATAATTGTACATTAGATTTTCAAGGAGGAAGTTTTAATAATGGTACTATTGTTGGTAATAATACTAAGATAGAAGCTGGATTAACTAAAATATTTGAAACTATTGAAATTAGTGGTACTTGGAATATAAATGAAGTATATCCTGAATGGTTTGGAGCGAAAAATGATGGTACAACTGACAGTACGACTGCTTTTAATAAAATATTAAAATTTAATTCAAAAGTAGTATTATCTAAAGGAACTTATGTAGTAAATGGTTGGGATATAGATACTTCTGTTATTATATTTGGTAATGGTTATCAAAATACTATAATAGATCTTAAAAATTCTATAGAAATACATAATAATAATAATGTTAGTTTTCAAGGATTTACAATACAAATAAATGATTCTGTAACTTCATTAGATTACATGATTAAGGTACATAGTGCTTTTCATTTTACTGCAAATCTTTGTACATTTTATGGCAAAAGTAAAGTTAGTAAAGGTATTTATTCTTATGGAATAGTTAATTCTTATTATCATACTATAACTACTTGTAGATTTGTTGAATTTACAGATGCTATCCTATTAAGTTATAATTCTAATGGATGTACTATATTTAATAATGAATTTTATCAATGTGATAATTGTATTGTTATTGATAGTTGTAATGGTGATAGAATAGAAAATAATACTTTTCAATCTTATAAAAGTAAGGCTATCGTATTACAATATAATGATTATGGAAGTAAAACATGGGGAAATATTATTAGTGGTAATTATTTTGAAGGTGAACCAACTACTGCTGTGGCAGATATAGATTTTACAAATAATGCAGATTGTAGAAACAATACTATTATAGGTAATAAGTCTACATATATTGCTTTACCTCATAAACATATTCTTGATTGTATTAGTGAAAATACTATTATAGAGAGTACTAATGCTACTTATAGATATCCTACTAAACTTCCTGGATTTGTTAAATTACAGAATTTTGATGAAGCATCTATGACAGCTTTTGCTACTTCTGATTTTACAGGAGTTATAGCTCCTCGTATTTTAGAAACCGGAGCAATAGATTTAAGAGTTTATGTTAAAAATGCCGACGGAACATATACTTGGAAGAGTATAATCTTATCATCTAATTCTAATGGAAATCAGATAAATATAGGTGTATTAAATGCTACTGAAATTACTCAATATAGTGGAGGATATGTTCAATTAGGATATGATGCAACTATTGGAGCGAAACGACTTACTATTGATAATGCTACAGGAAGAATTAAATATAGTTCTGATGGAGAAAATTGGTCATATTTACAAGAAGTAAGTACTGGTAATACAGCAAATAGACCTGTTACTACCAAAGTAGGATTTATGTATTTTGATACACAATTAAGTAAATATATTTGTTGGAACGGAACTGCTTGGGTAAATATAGATGGGACTGCATTAGCTTAACAATCTATTCTATATAAGCAAATGACTTAGACTATTGCCTAGGTCATTTCTTTTTAGTATATTTGCACAAATTAAATAGAGGAGTATATGAAGAAGTTTATTATTGGATTGATAGTACTATTAGTATGTTCACTCATCTATATGGTACATCAGAATAGAACATTGACTGCTAAATATGAGACCTCTATTGAGAATATAAAGGCTTATGATTCACAATTAAGTGGTCTCAATAATAGCAATAAGGTATTCAAATTAACTATAGATCAACTTAACTACTTTAAAGACTCCATACTTATCAAGATGAATGAAGTAAGGAAGGAGTTAAATATTAAAGACAGCAAGATTAAACAAATGCAGTATCAACTATCTCATGTTGAGAAGCCTGATAGTATTATATTAAAAGACACTATATTTGTAGAATCCTTCAAGTTAGATACTATTATTGGAGATGAGTGGGCTAATACTCATTTAATTATGAAGTATCCTAACTACATTAAGTTCACTCCTAAGTTTAAGTTAGAGAGTTTCTTATTTGTAGAATCTAAGAAAGAAACTGTGAATCCACCTAAGAAGTTTTTCTTATTTAGATGGTTTCAAAAGCGACACACAGTACTAAATGTAACTGTAAAGGAAAATAATCCCTATGTAGAAACTGATGAACAGAAATTTGTTGAAATTATAAAATAAAGTAATATGGATACTGTACAAATTATAAGTTTAGTACTAGGGTCCAACTTAGTTAATAGTATAGTTACTTGGGCATTATCTAGAAGAAAGAATAATGCAGAAGTTAATAAAACTAATGCAGAAGTTGATAGCACCCAATTAGATAACTTAGTTAAACAGCTGGAGTTCTATAAGAAGTTAGTTACAGACTATACACACCAGCTAGATGAATACATTCAAATAAGTGAGGAAAACAGGTTAGAGCTTATGAGGCTAAGGAAAGTTGTTAGCAAGATAGTAAATGATGTTTGCTTAGCTAAGGGATGTAGTAAAAGAGTGTATATGGATGATAAAGCAGTTGAAGAGCTGATAGAAGGAGTTAGAGAAGAAGTAAAAATTAAACTAGGTAACAATGAAAAGACTAATAAGTTATAATGTATTTGAAGGAGACCCTAACTTAATTGCAGAAGGTCAGATTCTAGTGATTAGAGACAGCAGTGCTGTAGATAGAATTGCTGATGTACAGCAAAGAATTAATGGTAATATGGTATCATTAATTACAGATAAAGTAACCTTTGCTATAACACCAACTCCAACAGATGCCTCTGTTAGTATTAATGGAGTTGTAGGTACTAGCATTAAGACTTACAAGGGTGCTACAGTAAATTGGGTAGTATCTAAATCAGGTTATAAAACTCAAAGAGGTACTGAAGTAGTTACAACTAATACTACTAAGGCTATCACACTTGAAGCTAATCCTAACTAATATGAAAGTTAAAGTAAAAAGAACATATAAAGGGCCTTTATACTCTATAGGTAAGATGTATGTTAATGATACTTATCTATGTGATACACTAGAAGACAAGGACAGAGGATTAACTAGTCAAATGTCACTTGAAGAGATTAAGGCTAAGAAGGTATATGGAGAGACAGCAATACCTACAGGTGTTTATAAGTTAAACATGAACACAGTAAGTCCTAAATTCAAAGATAGATCATGGGCTATACCTTATAAGGGTATTCTTCCTAGACTAGAGAATGTTAAAGGCTTTGAAGGTGTACTCATACATGTGGGAAACAAACCACAGGAGACCCTTGGGTGTGTACTTGTTGGAGAGAACAAAGTCAAAGGTCAGGTTATTAATAGTACAGCATCATTTAATAAGCTAATGAAGTTGCTATTACAAGCTAATATAGATGGAGAAGACATTGAGTTAACAGTGGAATAAAAGTAGATTAAAGGGTGTGGTTATTATTAACTAACACCCTTTTATTTTGCTACTTTGTTAAGTGTTTTACTTATAGTAAGACTACTGTTAGACTTATGCTATTGTGTATATGAAATATTTTTCAGAACTTTGCATAGTTTAATTAATGGAGAAGAGTATTATGGAAGGATTAGACATGAGTAATATCCTGTCACCAGATGAGGTTGATAACCTATTTACTGATGATGGGGGTGAAGAAACACAGGTTATTCCACCTGAAAAACAGGAAGAAGATAAAGATAATAAAACAACTACTGAGATTCCTGAAATAGACCCTGAAAGTCTATTTGATGAATCAGAGAGCGTAGGTAGTGAGAAAGTAGATACTAAAGGCAAAGAGAGTACCTCTTCTAAAGAGACTGGTGCTTCTCCCAAAACTAACTTCTACTCTTCCATTGCCAGTGCTTTGAAAGAAGAAGGTATTCTCTCAGACCTTGATGATGAGACTTTAAGTAAGATTGAAAGTCCTGAAGACTTTGCTGAAGCTATGGAAGCTCAACTTAAAGCTCAACTTGATGAAAGACAAAAGAGGATAGATGAAGCACTTCAAGTGGGTATAGAACCTGATGAAGTTAGAAAGTATGAAGGAACAATCAGTTACCTTAATACTATCACAGAAGATGCTATCATTGATGAATCTGCTGAAGGTGAAAAACTGAGAAAACAACTTATCTTTCAAGATTTCCTTAATAGAGGATTCAGCAAAGAAAGAGCACAAAGAGAGACTCAAAAGTCTATTAGTTCAGGCTCTGATATTGAAGATGCAAAGGAAGCACTAGCAAGTAATAAAGAGTACTTTAAGCAAGAATATGATAATATTATTGCTGAAGCTAGAGAGGCAGAAGAAGCTGAAAAAGCTAGACTTAAGAAAGAGGCAGCAGACTTGAAGAAGGCTATCTTAGAAGATAAGGAAGTCTTTGAAGGGTTAGAGTTGGATAAAACTACAAGAGAGAAAGTTTACAACTCTATTAGTAAGCCTGTCTATAGAGACCCAGAAACTGGTGAGTATCTAACAGCAGTCCAAAAGTATGAAAGAGATAATAGACCAGACTTCTTAAAGAAGTTGGGAGTACTCTTTACATTAACTGATGGCTTTACAAACTTAGATAAGTTGGTTAAACCAGCTGCTAAAAAGCAAGTTAGAAAGAGCCTAAGAGAACTGGAACACACTATCAACACTACTAGAAGAAATACAGATGGAAGTCTTAATTTCATGTCAGGTGTAAGTGATGACTCAGAATCAAAGGTTTCAGACTACGATATTGATGTGTAAATGAGATTGATTAATTTATAAATGTTTAAGACATGGCTGGAAAATTAAGTAAATTCCAAATGATTGGTTTTCAACACTGGAAAGGGTTGACTACTGAAAATCACTTAGGTGCTATATTTCAACGTGCACCACAAAAGGCAACTAATCTTATGGTTCAGTTGTTAGCTTTCCATAGAGGAAAGACACTTGATACATTCCTTAATTCATTCCCTACTAAGGCATTTGACGATGATAGTGAATACTACTGGGATGTTATTGGTTCTTCAAGAAGAAATATTCCTCTGGTAGAAGCTAGAGATGAAAATGGTACTGTTATTACATCAGCTACTGTAGGTAATGTTGGTGTTGGAGGTGCCCCTTTCTATCTTGTATTCCCTGAAGACTGGTTTGCAGATGGTGAAGTAATTGTAGGTAATCTGAATCAAGTATATCCTCAGAGAATTCTTGGTGATGGTAGACCTGAAGGTACTAACTGTGTGTATAAGGTAGAACTTATGGGTGGTAACAGCAAGGGTATTCCTGTAGAAAGATTACTTGCTGGTGAAAGATACTCAGTAGAGTTTGCTCCTGTTGAAAGAGAACTCTCTAGAAAGGTTGGTGATGTTAGATTCACTAGTCCTGTTTCTATGAGAAATGAGTGGACTACTATTAGAATCCAACACAAGGAACCAGGTTCTAATCTTGATAGAAAGCTTGCTATGGGTATTCCTATGGTACGTAGAGATGAATCAGGTAGACAAGTTAAGGACACTGCAAATAAGTGGATGCACTATGTTGAGTGGGAAGTTGAATGCCAGTTCTCTGAATATAAGAACAATGCAATGGCTTTTGGTACTTCTAACAGAAATATCAATGGTGAATACATGAACTTTGGTAAGTCTGGTAATGTAATTAAGACTGGTGCTGGTATCTTTGAACAGACAGAAGTAGCTAATACTATGTACTACAATGATACTAATGGCTTAATGAAGTTGTTACTGGATGCATTGTATGAACTGTCTGCTGGTAAGTTAGGATTTGGTGATAGAAAATTCATCATAAAGACTGGTGAAAGAGGTGCATTAATCTTTAATAGAGAAGCTAAGAAGACTACTTCTGGTTGGATGCCTATCATCTCAACTCAGAATCCTCCTATCTACTCTAAGGTTGCTAGTAACTTTGCACAGAATGCAATTGCAGTAACTGACTATCAGGTAACTGAATGGAGAGCACCTAATGGTGTAATGGTTACTCTTGATGTTGACCCATTCTATGATGATCCTGTAAGAAATAAGATTCTGCATCCTGAAGGTGGTGTAGCTTTCTCTTATAGATTTGATATTTGGTACATTGGTACTATGGACCAACCTAATATTCAGAAGTGCGCTATCAAGGGTCAAACTGAATTTAGAGGTTATCAATGGGGATTCAGAAATCCTTATACTGGACAGATGGGTAATCCTAATATGTCCTATGATGAGGATTCAGCTGTAATTCACAGAATGGCAACTTTGGGTACACTGGTATTAGACCCAACTAGAACAATGTCACTTATTCCTGCAATCCTGCAAGGATAATAATACTAAAAAGGAGGATTAACACTCCTCCTTTTTTTCTTTTTTTAAATACTAAATGGAGAAGTAAATATGGCAAGTAAGAGAGTAGAAGAAGAAGAACTTGACTTAGAAACTATTAATAGTGAAACAACTATAGTACCTCAGATACCTGAGGAAGTTGAGGAACAACTACCTGTAAGAAGAGGTAGAAGTAATAAAGAGGCAGTTATCAATGAACCAATTAATTGTCTTAGGAATGAAAGAGTTATAGTAAGATATGTACCCAAAGAAAGTGGTATTGTGACTAATCCAAAGCATATTCTGTATGGAGGTATGGCTGAAAATGCAGTTAAGTATTTTACAGTTCCTCAATTAGAATCTGGTAAGTTAGTTAATATTCTTACTGATGATGAGAAAGAATTCCTTGAAGACATAATGGGTCTTGAATTTAATGCTCTTTCAATTTATAAGAAAGAAAATAATTATTGGTCTAATAAACAAGTTAGATTATTGAAACAAGATAATATACTTGATCTATCAGACCCTGAGCAATATATCAAATATAAGATATTATTGGCTAATAAAGATGAGATTGCTCCTTCACTTCAAGCATTACAAGATATGCCTAAGGCTACATACAAGTATGTAATTATCAAAGAAGGTGAAGAAACTTCAAATGCTAGACAGGAAATGTCAGCTACAATGCAAGCTTATATGGAATATGGTAAGTATGAAAAGGATGCAGATACTCTTAGAACTATCATTGAAACTATTGATGGTAGACCATTAGCCCTTAATACTAAGATTGAGTTCTTGCAAACTAAGATTAATAAACTCATTCAGGCTGATGCTAAGTTGTTCTTAAAGGTTATCACAGACCCTCTGTTATCTACTAAGGTACTTATCAAGAGAGCAGTTGAAGGTGGACTTATTGCTAATAGAGGAGGCTTCTTCTATTTAAGAGAAGACAATAGTCCTTTATGTAGTAATAAAGAAGACCCAACCTTTAATATGGCAGCTAAGTTCTTAGCTTCACCTAAGAACCAGACTATTAAGTTCAGCTTGGAAGCTAAACTGAAAGAATAATGAATGTAACAGAATTCTTTGATAGGTTTAATGTCCTATACAATAACATAGATTCTAATGCTGCTCCAGGCTTAAATGGTTATGAGATTAGTGTTTGTTTAACAAAAGGTCAAGAAGAGATTATAAAGAATCACTTTAACCCTCAAGGTAATAAGTACCAAGAGGGTTTCAGTGACTCACCTAAAAGAGATGCAGACTTTAAGAATTTGATTAAGACATCAGCAACTCCTCAACTTATACCACTAGGCCCAGTGTATAGGTTAGATAGTAGAAGTGTTGTATTTAAGATTCCTGATGATGCATTCATACTTTTAAATGAGCAGTTTCATACTGATCTTATGAAGTACTCTCCTTTAATGCCTAAATATCTCACACCTGCTGAATTTAATGCTGCATTAAAGAAACCCTTCAAGTATCCTCCAAAAGCTGAAGCTTGGGTGATACAAGGTAATCATACTGAAGTTGGAGGTACAATTGAAGTATTATCAAATCCTCCTGCACAAACAGTAACATTTAGATATATAAAAAGACCTGCTCCTATTATAGTAGAAGACCTTGCTCTGTATGGTACATCTATTAATGGAGTTAGTACAGTTTCTGAATGTGAATTAGATTCAAGCATACATGAAGAAATACTTCAAAGAGCTGTAGAGATAGCTAAGGCTGCTTATACAGGAGATGTAAATACTAGTATTCAAATGGGTCAAAGAAGTGAATAGTTATGAATAGATTTGAGATGAGTAATGAGATGGATGTTCTTCTTAGTGCTTATACACTAGATGTAGCTATTGTACTTGATGAATATGAGAAGTCTGTATATCTAACTAAAGCTCAAGAGGATATTGTATTAGAGATATATAATGGTAGAAACAACCTTGGTATTTCATTTGAATCTAATGAAGAAGCTAGGAGATTTCTAGTTGAAGCAGTTAAAGAGTTTAATAATGAAATAGCTACTCCTGCAAAGGAGGCTAATATTACATTACCTCTTGATGTATGGTTTATAACCTATGAAGAATGTATTCTAAGTGACACTACATTAGGGTGTAAAGATGGTAAGACTGCCTTAATAACTCCTATTAGACAAGATGAGTTATATAAGGTGTTAAAGAATCCATTTAAAGGACCTTCAGATAATAGAGTACTTAGAATAGATATTAATGATTCTATCAGGCTAATATCTAAATATAACATGAGTAAGTACCACTGTTTCTATCTAAGTAAACCAACTCCTATCATATTAGTTGATATAGGAGACTTAGAGATTGGTGGATATTCTACTGCTATGGATTGTATGTTAGATGATAGCTTACATAATATGATAGTAGAGAGAGCTGTTAGATTAGCTCTTTCAAGTAAAGCACAATATGCAAGTAAAGAGAATAATCAATAGCTTATTAATAAGCACAATGTTTAATTAAACTTTGAATTAAAAATGGCAACATTTTCAGTAAATCAAGTAAGACATTTATATGTCGCAAAAAGTCTGAAGACTGCAATAGCTCAGTTAACAACTGCTGGTGATATTCTGCCTAAGGCAGATACAGCTAAGACTACTCTGTATTTCCAGTATTATAGCCCAGCTGGTCTTGTTGAATCTAGTGATAAGATTCATATTCCTAATGTGACTTATGCAAAGGCTACTTCTTCTGAAGCTCTGGCTAAGAAGTTAGATAGATACCAAGTAGTTTTGGATGCTAATATCAATGGTGGTGCTCCTGTAGCTGGTCAAGATTATATCTTGAGACTTGCTTTCAGACAGTATGTAGGTTTATCTCCTGAAGACCAATATTGGAAATATGGTATGGTACATGCAGTTAGTGGCATGTCAGCATCAGATTTCTACAAGGCTTTAGCTTTGTCTTTAGGCAAGAACTTAGCAAGAGAAGCTACTCCATTAGTAACAATCTATTTAGTATCAGGTGCTTCTGGTAGTGAAGCTTATACTAAGGTAGATATTGATACAGACCCTGCAACTCTAACTGGTACTTATACTGGTATTCAGATTGAACAAGTAGCTCAAGACTGGATTCTTGGTGTAATGCCTCAGGGCTATATTCCTTTTGCAGTTCAACCTACTAATATTACCTTTGAAGGTGATGAAAGAATCTGGGGTACAGTTACTACATTAACTCCTATTAATTCTGTACAGAATGGTCATGATATTGCAGACCTTGAATACTTCACAATGGGTGCTAGAGGTGACTTGTACAGAAATATGGGATGGCCCAATGTTATTCATACTACTTATTTGGTAGACCCAACTCAGAAGTATGATGTATTGGATATCAATTACTACTGGGCTGGTGGTGCAGAAGATGTACAGAAGTCTCCTAGAACACTGACATTAGTAGCTGTAGATGATGGCAGTCACACTGCAATGAATGCTCTCATTGGTGCAATCAATACTGCAAGTGGTTTGACTATTGCTACTCTGTAAACTGAGTTAACAATTATAAAGAGCATAGATTAAAAACTATGCTCTTTTTTATCACTAATAATTAAGATCATGATACACCTCAATGAACTTCGTATAACCTCTGATGGTAAGTATCTTATTATAGATGCTTCTGTAGATAGTCAGGACTTCTATAATGATGTACTATTGGATAGTGTAGTTATAGATACACAAGATACATACATTCTTAATGGTCCTAGTAGTAATCCTGTTTACACTTATACTGTAGGTGATAACTATGATTTAACTTACTCTATACCTGAACAATGTAATTGTAATCCTGTTCTTGAAGAAGAGGGTCAATCATATTGCTTTACTTATGGTTCCTATGAAAAGAAGAATGTAAGACTAGTATTACAAGCAGGAGATATGAACCTAAGTACTCTTAATGATACTATGTTCTTTGTGTATGTAATTACTACAGGGGAACCATCAGCTGATGCACCTGAGAGTACTATTAGTCCTCAAATAATGGGTACTGTGACTAACTTATATCCATACTATCAAAGTATGATGAAGTCAGTTAAAGAGTTAATTAATGAGTGCAAGATACCTAAGAACTTTATTGATTTTTCATTAAGGTTGAAAGCACTTGAGTTATGTATAAGAACTGGTAATTATCCTCAGGCTATTGTCTATTGGAATAAGTTCTTCAAAGGCAAGATGTCTAAACCAGTAGTAACTAATTGTAGCTGTTATGCATGAAATAGATAATGTATCTTATGATGCTATTTACAGATACTTTAATGCTTTATCAAAGTTTGGTTATAAAAGCTATGGTGATGTAGAGAAGTTAATAGCATTACTTACACTAGATGAGATGCTTCATGTATTTAATGAATACATAGATGAAGATGATTTCAGAGCTATAATAAATGCTATCTATTGTTTAAGTGGAACTACTTGTCTTATAAGATATCCAGAATTTGTTAATCATGATAGTCTTACACATAAGACTAAGATAGGATTTACTACTAGAATAACTGAAGATAATGTTATCAGGGATACTGAAGACTATAGACTTAGAATAGAAGTATAACACTTATAGCCAGTAAATAAAACCAGTAAAGACCTTGTGTATGTGAGTTTAATTACTTACCTTTGCACAAGGTCTTAATTGTATAATTAAATATGTAATGATATGACATGGAGAGAAATTATATACATGTGCTCTGATGAATTAAAGCTTTCTAGTGATGATTCCTACTATACTGAGGATCACTTAAAGTTCTTAATCAGTAAGTACAGAAGTTTCATCTTGAAGCAGCGTTACTCGGATTTAAAGAAGTTTATACCTGAGAGTAACTTTAGTACTATATGCCTTGACTTAATGGAAGTACCTGCAATCTCTGGTGAACCATGTGAAGGTGGAGTGTATCTTAGAACTACAAAGAAGGTTCCTTTTATGATGGGTATTAAGCAACCTAGAGTATATCCAGTAGACTATTATCAAGGTGAGATTACTTATATTTCAAGAGATAGAATGAAATATGTAGGATTTAATAAATACCTTAGTAATATCATATATTGCTCTTTAGCCCCTGATAATTACATCTACTTCAAGTCTAGTAATCCTCAGTACTTATACCTTGAAAAGGTTAGAATAACTGCACTATTCTCTGATGCAGAAGAAACTTTTGGATTACAGTGTGATGAAGATGGTCAAATATGTGAGTTACTTGACTCTGACTTTCCTTTGGAATCTGCATTAGTTTCACCATTAGTAGAGCTTGTAGTTAAAGAGTTAAGAGGTCCTGAATATTCTCCTGAAGATAAGGTAAATGATGCTAATGATAATTTGTCCAATGTAAGTACTAAGTAATGGAAAGTTATGAAAGTTTTAGAAGTAAACTATTAAAGTTAGATAAACCCAGAGTTCATAAGATTAGAGGTTCACTTGGTATTTATGATGGATATAAGTACTATAGAAAGAACAAACCTTCTGACCCTAAATATATATTAACTGAGTCTCAGTACTTTGCTATCACTAGAAGAGTTAATAACTTATTAGCTGATAATCTAATCAAAGGTGAAGAAATTAACTTCCCTCATAGGATGGGTAGATTAGAAATTAGAAAGGCTGCTGGTGAAGTTAGGTTAAATACTAATGGTGAACTTGTAACTAATCTACCTATTGATTGGGATAGAACACTTAAATTATGGTATGATGATGAAGAGTCTTATAATAATAAGACCTTAGTTAGAGTTGAGGAAAGAGAGATATTTAAAATATACTATAATAGAGGTCAAGCTAACTATAGTAATAAGTCTTTCTTTGAGTTTAGTGTGAATAGAGAGCTAAAGAAAAGACTTAAAGAGAAGATTAAAGAAGGTAAGATTGAAGCTATGTACTTAGATAAAAATAAAAGATACTATGGTAAATAATGTAACATATACAAATATTCGTGAAATCGCCAGCAGGTTGATGCACCATCCTTTAATGGTTGATTTAACTCTTGAATCTATTATACAGTACACTGTGGACTTCATAGGTAGAATGGGATTGCCACCTATTTACTATGATAAGGTTGAAACTGTAGAAATTAAGAACTATAGAGCAAAACTTCCATGTGATCTAATAGCTATTAGACAAGTGAAAGATGCTAAGAATAACACTTCTCTTAGGGCTACTACTGATACCTTTCATCTAATACATGATGATAAGAGATTCCTTGAAAGACAAGAGGGAACCTTTAAGGTTCAAGGTAATATCATATATACTTCATTTAAGGAAGGTCATCTAGTTATTGCTTATAGAGCTATTCCAGTAGATGATGAAGGATTGCCTTTAATTCCTGATAACTCAGTATTTCTCAAAGCACTAGAGTTGTTCATTAAGAAAGAATGGTTTACTATTCTATTTGATATGGGTAAAATAGCTCCAGCAGTATTACAGAATGTACAACAGGAATATGCTTGGTCAGCTGGACAATGTAATATGGAATTTACATTACCATCAGTATCTGAAATGGAGGCAATTAGTAACATATTAAATCAAATGATACCAAGAACTAATGAATTTAGAAAAGGATTTAAACCACTTGGTAACAAGGAATTTATAAAATCACACGGATAATGGCAATGAAAATTTCTCAACACGTAATCCAAGGCATGAGTAGGGATACTACTGTTAGTAAGTTTAACCCTAAATATGCCTTTGATGCTTTGAACATAAGAATAACTGCAAGAGATAATAATACTCTTCTTTCAGTTACTAATGAGAAAGGTAATAAAGAAGTGCCTTCTAATCATGAAATAGTAGGTACTTACTTAGGTAGCTGTATTCTTAATAATACTCTTATTGTATTTGCTAAGGATTCTATAGCAGATAGAATATATAAGTTTATCTATGAGGATGGGAAATTCACTTCCTCAGTTCTTTTTATGGGGCAGCTTAACCTTGATGTAGAACATCCTGTAGAAACCTTAGGTATATATGAGAATGAAGATATACAGAAAGTCTACTGGATAGATGGTATTAATCAGGCTAGAGTATTGAATATAACTAAAGATGTATATATCAATGCAGATGAATTTGACTTTATAGGAACTATACACACTAATGCTACAATTAATGTAGATAAGGTAAATAGTAGTGGTACTTTTAGTCAAGGTGTTATTCAATATGCATTTAGTTACTATAATAAATATGGTAAGGAAACTAATATATTTAGCACTTCTCCTCTTCTCTATATCTCACATAAAGATAGAGGAGCTTCTCCTGAAGATACTGTAACTTGTTCATTTAATATACAACTTAGCAATCTTGATACATCTTATGATTATGTGAGAATATATTCTATACATAGAACATCTATAGATGCTACTCCTCAAGTAAAGGTAGTTGCTGATTTAGTTACTACAACTCAGTTATATGTAGATACTGGCACTACTGGAGAAAGTGTGGACCCTACTATTCTTTTATATGTAGGTGGTGAAGAGATAGCTCCTTATACTATGGAACAAAAGGATAATACTTTATTCTTAGGTAACTATACTATTAAAAGAGAGTTAATTTCTACTGACTTACAGTATCAAATTAAGAAGAATGCTAATGTAACATTCTTCAAGAGAACTCTTACTGATGTATCAGATTTAGGAGATATGTACAGAGCTAATTATCAGCTTAACTACAACTCTAATCAGATTAAGGGATTTCAAAAAGGTGAAGTATATAGAGTAGGTATTCAGTTTCAAGATACCAAAGGTAAATGGAGTGAAGTAGTATTTGTAGGAGACTATGAATGTACTGAAAGAAATGAGAGTCACAACTCTCTAAATCAGTTTATACTTTATGCATCTGCAATTAATGTTACAGTCAATGATGTAGCTACTGTACAAGCTATTAAAGACCTAGGATATATTAAGGCTAGAGGAGTAGTATGTTTCCCAGACTTTAATGATAGAAATGTTATCTGTCAAGGTATATTATGTCCTACTGTAGCTAACTATAAAGATAGATTAGATAATAGTCCATTTGCACAGTCATCATGGTTTACAAGACCTTTTATGCCTGATGATTCATGGGTTAATGAATATGGAACTATGGCACATGATTGTAGTAAAGGTGAAGTACCTTACTTCTATCACAATGGTCCTATAGGCTCAGCATCAGTAAATGACTTAACTAGAAGTGAAATACAGACAGCATTAGGTGTAGTTCCTTATATTCCTACAGGCACAGACCCAGGTGAATATACTGATAAAAGTATGTCTGAATTCCTTGTGGACCATAACATAGTTACCATGCATTCACCTGAAGTGGAGTTTAATGATAATCTACAGAATCTAGTTAATGCTGACTATAAGTTAAGAATTATAGGTGCAGTAGCACTTAATAATACATTGAGTGATATTAGTTTAACCACTTCTACACCTGCATTAGCACCTAAAGCTCTTGGATTCTATAAGGGTAAAGTATGTAATACTAGAATGTGGAGTTACTCTGTTACTGGTGAAGGTGGTAGACAAATCTCCTCAGGTTTATTTTGGGCAGACAGTTTAAAATATACTACCTTTACACCCTTAGTATTAGGTCAAAGACTGTGGATGGTTTATCCTTGGCATAGAAATGGCTCACTGATTAATGCTGGTGTTCCTACAGATGGAAATACAAGACCAGCAGCACTTGGTAGAAAGGTTATTAGTAACTTGAAATTCTCTGCTGATAATATATATCTTGATACTCCTTGGACTGATGATTCTGGTGAATATACTGGTATTACTCCAGTTAACTCATGGACTGCTGGAATGGTTAGAATAAAGGCTCCTCTTAATTCAGGATTACAGGATTTAAACTATTATGCAGATATAGATAAAGTATTACCTTTTAATAGAAGTAATACAGTATCTCCTGATTATGAGAATGGTTATCCTATATATACATCATTTAGTGCTATATCTAATGGTAGTATAGCTCCTATATTCAATGCTGCTAATGATAAGGTAGTATCTGTAAATACACTAGATTCTTCAATAATTGATATAGAAGATGAAGATAAATATGGTACTGAGCCTGTTAGTATGAAGTATAAATCAAATCCTCATTTAGTGTTTGCATTTAACTACACTGCATCTGGTAAACAGTCTGTTCTTCCTAAGAACAATACTTGTACTTCAATACTACAGAATAGTCCTACTACTAAACCATTTTGGAATACAAATGCTCCTGCTGGTGATACTGTCTATCAAGGTAATATTACTTACACTGATAGTCAAGACAGAGCTATATTATGGTTAGCTGAATTATATAGAGACAATGTAGTTAATAGATTTGGTGGTGATACTCCTGAGGCTATACTTAATAATACATTCTTACCAGCAGGTGATACTGTATTAATAGGTGATAATATTAATATAAACTGTACAGAAGGAGATACTTATATACAAAGATATGATTGTTTAAGAACCTTTGCTTCAACTAGTGAAGACCAGAATAGCATTGTAGATATAGTATCATTTATGTGTGAGACTAGAATTAATATAGATGGAAGGTATGATAGAAATAGAGGATTAGTTAATAATCTGAATATGAGTCCTACAAACTTCAATCTATTTAATCCTGTATATTCTCAAGCTAATAATTACTTTACTTTCAGAACAATTGATTATGAGAGATATAGTAATAACTTATTCCCTAATTCATTGACATGGACTAAAGAGAAAACCTTAGGTGAGGATATTGATACATGGACTAATATTACATTAGCTTCAAATCTTACATTAGATGGTGATAGAGGTAATCTTAACTTACTCAAGAAGATAGGCAATGACATCTTTGCATTTCAAGATAAGGGTATTTCAAGAATACTGTTTAATAGTACAGTGCAGGTTAATACTAATGATGGAATACCTATTGAAATAGCTAATAGTGGTAAAGTTGATGGTAAGAGATATGTAACTCTAACTAATGGATTACAGAATAAATGGGCATCCTATTTAAGTCCTAATGGTTTATATTTCATAGATAACTTTACTAATGACTTGATGTTATTTAATGGAGAATCATTAAAGAGTTTATCCTCAGAGAAAGGATATAGAACCTTTATTAATAAGTACAACTCTACTGATATATGGAATGCAAGAGACTTCTCAAACTTCATTATACAAAGAGACAGTACTAATGATGAGATTTATTATATCCATAGGGACTTTGCTCTATGTTATTCAGAATTACTTCAAGAGTTTGTATCATTCTTTAGTTATGATTCAGTTCCTCTTATGTTCAATATGGATGGTAAGTTCTTTAGTTTAAAGAATGGAATTATCTGGGAACATGAGGCAGGAGACTATAATAGTTTCTATGGTGTAACCAAACCATACTATATTACTATTATAGATAATAGTGATGAACCTTATGACAAGATATATAATACTCTTGAATTTAGAGCTGATACTTGGGATGGTGATACGCTACTTAACAATGTAACATTTGATACCTTAGATGTGTGGAATGAATATCAGCATGGTACTTTAAATCTTACTACTACATTAGGTCAACCTTCACCTTTAAAGAAGAAGTTTAGAGTGTGGAGAGCTAATATACCAAGAGATAACAGTAACAAGTTGAATAGAATTAGAAATACTTGGGTATATGTTAAATTAGCAATGAATGACCCTAAGACTTATAGAACTGAGTTTCATGATATGATATTACATTACTTTGTATAATATTAGTAAGGCTGGCTAACCTAAGTGTGTAGTCAGCCTTTACTTTTTCACTTAAAGTATTGGTAGTGTCAATAACTTTACTTATATTTGCAACAAATTAATTATGCTATGGCTAAAAGGAAAATTATAAGAAGACGAAATAAACCATATACATTTGCAATAGGAGGTGCATTAGCTAATGCAGGAGCCACTGCTGTTAGTGGACTTATTAATCCATCAGGCAATAGTACTGGTGTAGGTAATGCTATGCAAACTATTGGTAGTGTAGCTTCAAATATTCCTGGAGTAGGAGGACTTATAGGTGCTGGAGTAAATATGTTGGGAGGTGTGGTTAATGCTGCCTTTGGAAGTAAAATCAATGAAGAGTTTGTTGATGATACTGAAGCTTCAGCTAAACAACAATCAGGCTATGTTTCTGGTGCTTCAACTAATGATCAGTTACTCAGTGACTGGTCTAATTTTAATAACTTAGATAATGTAACTAAATCACAAGTTGGCTCAGATGGATGGTTTAGTAGTAAAGCTAAGAGAGAAACCAGAAGACTGAATAAAGAAATAGACAATGCTAATCTAAGAGCACAGAAATCACTAGTAAATACAGCAGGTAATATAGATATAGTCAGTGATAATGCATTATTAGCTAACTATGCTGCTGATGGTGGATTATTACTCACAGGAGATGCTATTGACTATAATTTCATTAATGAACAATTATATAATAAGAGACTAGAAGCTATGAGTAAGAATAAACTAACATCTATGCCTAACTCATTTGAAGTTCCACAGTATGGTATAGATTATTTTGCAGATGGAGGTAACTTATCAAGAGATAAAGATTATGGCTCTAAGAAGAAACCCTATCCTATGGTTCCTTCTAGTGACTTTGCAGGTCCACATAGAAGTTACCCTATTCCAACTAAAGCTAATGCTAGAGATGCACTTAGATTAGCTGGACTTCATGGTAATTCTAGTGTAAGAGCTAAAGTATTGGCTAAATATCCTTCATTAAGAAAGGAAGATGGTGGTATGCTATTTGCTGAAGGTGGAGGTATTCATATTAAGAAAAAGAATAAAGGTAAATTTACTGACTATTGTGGTGGTAAAGTTACTGCTGAATGTATAGCAAGAGGTTGGGCTAAAGCTAATGGTGGTTATATGGACTATAATTATGATGAAACCTTTGCACCAACAGGTACTTTATTTCAAGGAGCTTGGGATTCATTAACCACACATCCAGATGCTTTGACTCATGGTGGAGTATTTAGTGATGGGGTTACTGTAGTAGGTGAAGGTGGTTCTCATGAAGAGAATCCTCTAAGTGGAGTACCTATGGGATTAGCTCCTGATGGTCAACCTAATTTAGTTGAAGAAGGTGAAGTTGTATTCAATGACTATGTATTTAGTAATAGATTACATCCTACTGAAAAGATGCTTAAACAGTACAACATCCCACTAAAATATAAAGACCATACCTTTGCTAGTATAGCTGAGAAGTTTAACAAAGAACCTAAAGAAAGACCTAATGATCCTATAGCTAAGAGAGGATTACTTGCTAATATGGGTAAACTAATGCAAGCTCAAGAAGAAGTCAGAGCTAAGAAAGAAGCTAGACAAGGTACTCAATTTGCATTAGGTGGATTTACAAATGCAAATGATGATACTCTGTTATATGGTGACCCATTTACTTATAATGATTTCTTAGGTAGTCAAGGTAGTATATCTAACCCTAATGACAACTCACCTTCAAGTGATGAAGATGGTTTTGGTGCTTCATGGTTAAGATATGCACCTGTTGTAGGTTCTGGTATCAGTGCTTTAGCTAGTTTAAGAGATAAACCTAACTATGCAGGTGCTAATGCTGTAGGCAATGCAGTAGCTAATATGTCTCCTATTACAGCAACTCCAATAGGCAATAAGCTAAGATATACTCCATTAGATAGAGAGTTTTACCTTAATAAACTTGATGCTAGTGCTGGAGCTACTAGAAGAGCTGTTAATAATAATGCAGGAGGTAATAGAGGTACTGCAATGGCAGGTATCTTAGCTGCTGATTATAATTATGGTCAGAACTTAGGCAACTTTGCTAGACAAGCTGAAGAGTATAACCAAGCTCAAAAGGAAAGAGTTGAAGGATTTAATAGACAAACTGATATGTTTAATAGTGAAGCAGGATTAAAAGCTGCTACAGCTACTCAAGGTGTTAAAGAGGCTCAACTTAGAGGTATTATTGAAGAGTACAACATGAGAAATGCTGAAAGAAATAGAGTTAGTGCTAATAGATCAGCTAATCTAACAGGATTCTTTGATAACTTAGGTGAGGTTGGTAGAGAAGAATTTATTCGTAATCAAATTCAAAGTAACCCTGCATACAATTACAATCTTACTAGAAGTGGTAAAGTAAAGTATAAAGGTAATAAGAAGGGAGGTAAGAATGGCTAGTCTAGTAATTGGATCAAAGTTTAGACCATTCTCTTATTCTGAGATGTTAGCCCCAATTGAAGCAGCTACTACTGAACATAGAGCTATTGAAGAGGGTTTAGGTGAGATGTCAGCTAAAGCTGGTATGTGGGATAAATTAGCTAATCAGCAATCAGACCCTGTAGCTTATGCTCAATATAAAACTTATGCTGATGATTTAACTAAGCAGGCAGACCTTTTAGCTAGACAAGGTTTAACACCAGAGAGTAGAAGAGGTTTGTTAGATATGAAGAGAAGATACAGTAATGAGATTACTCCTATAGAAGTAGCTGCAACTAAGAGAGAAGAATTAACTAAAGCTCAAAGAGAAGCCATTCAAAAGGACCCTTCATTAATGTTTAATATTGACTATGGTACTGCATCTCTTGATGATTTAATTAATAACCCTAATGCTACTTATAATACTATTAGTGGTTCAGAGTTATCTAAGAGAGCTAGTATGATGGCTTCAAACTTAGCTAAGACTATACAGGAGAATCCTCAGTATCAATCAATACTTGGTGGTCAGTATTTCCAGCAAATGCAACAGTTAGGTTATACTCCTCAACAAGTAATGCAGACTATAATGAATGACCCAAATGCACCTAGTGAATTAAAACAAGTAGCTGATACTGTATGGCAAGAAGCTGGCTTAGATACTTGGGATCAAGCTACTCAAACTAGAGCTAGAGACTATATCAATGCTGGTTTATATGATGCTATTGGTACTCAGAAGTTTGATACTCAAGGTAATAGAGCATTTATGAGTCCTGCTGAGTCTGCTAGATTAGAGATGGATAGAGAAAGATTTGAATTAGCTAAAGCTCAAGCAGCTAAAGATAAGACTACAATACCTCTTCAAGATGGTTCAACTATTAGAGTTATTGGTGGAGGTAAAGCACTTAGAATATACCCTGATGGTAGAGTTGAGAACTATGTAGGTAATAGTGGTATTGCAGGTGCTGGTGTAAAAGATGCTGCAAAGAGGGGGGACACCCCAATTATTATAGCTAATACCAGAGGTAAATGGAGAACTGGTGAAGAAGGTAAGGATGTAAAAGGTACTTTATTTGGTATGACTAGAAGTGAAGCTGTATCAGGATGGGGTAATTATACTCTTGATAATGTGAAACCTAGTGATATAGTAACCAATTACAATGAAATACCTAAAGGTGCTTTAGATGAAATGCTGAAGACAGCTAAAGAGAAGAATATAGACCTTGATTACTATGATGTGGTTAGGGTTAAAGCTGATAAGAGTAGAGCTGTTGGTGACTATGACTATGTACTAATGCCTAAGCAAAGTACTTCTCAATTACCTATGGCTACTCCTGTTACACCACAAGTAACAGGTAGTATCAATTTTGATGAAAATATGGGATTATAATATGGAAGGATTAAAAGGATTAAAGGGCTTGACACCTGAGGATAGACAGAATTGGGAGAAGAGTTATTCTTCACAGTTGGAAGGACTTACTCCAGACCAAACAGATAGAATGTATAAGAACTTCAAGTTTAAAGAGAAGTTTGGTAATAGACCAGACTATAATACTTTGAAGAGTTATACTCCTGAGCAAAGAGATAGCTTGTATAATGGTGAGCTATTTCAAGCTCCTCAGGAAACTGATGAAGAACAACAGAAGGTTGATAGTATTGGTAAAGCCTTTCAACAAGGTCAGGACTATCAAACTCAAGCTAATCAGTTGACTGAGTTATATAATAACTGGCCTGCAAGAGGTAGAAAAGCTCTTGATGAATTTGATAAGATAGCTACTGATGTATCTCCTTATTATAAGAGGTATAAAGGTACTGAATATCTTCCATTCTCTGATGAAGATAAGTATAGACTAGCAGCAGAATACAATGCTGCTAAGTCTGCTTATGGTGAACAAGAAGCTAATAATATACTTAGAAGACAGATGCAGAATACTGCATCAGAAAATCAAAGTGTATTTGAGAAAATATGGAATGGCTTTAAAGGTATGGGTGCTCAAACAGCAGGTGCCTTAATTGGTGCTGCTGGTATGGTTAAAGGTGCTGTTGACTATATAGGTGATGAAAGAAATGAGAATATAGATAATGCAGCCCTTGATTTCATGGACCATGTTATAGACAATGATTGGACTAGATATGGTAATGATGTAATGCAATATGGCTCATTGTTTGATGCTAATATTCAAGAAGCTAAGGATAATGGTGGATTATCTACTATACCTATTATAAGAACTACTAAGGAAGAACAAGGAAGTATTCTTGATAACTTGCTTAGTGTTAATACTATACCTGAATTAGTTAATCAACAAGGTTTTACTATAGCCTCAATGCTAACTGGTGCAGGTCTTTCATCTATATCCAATAAGGCATTTCAAGGATTAAAAGGTGCAGCTCTTGCAGCTAATAGAGCTAATACACTAAATAATCTTGAGAAAGTCAATGGAGTATTAAGAGGGTTACAACAAGCTCAGCAAAAGGTTAATGCCTTTGTTATTCCTGCAATGGTGGGTACTGTTGAAGGTGTTAGTGAGGGTCTTAACACTAAGATACAATTTCTTGATGATGCTAAGCAAATGGTAGCTGAGAATCAGGCTAAAGTAGTAAATGATGAATTTAATAGAAGACTTCAGAATCCTGAAGAACTTAGTAAACAAGGTTATAACCCCCAATCAAAGGAAGACCTTGAGAGATTATATAAGGAAATATATGACTCTTATGCTCCTCAATATGAGGAATCTATAAAGAAAGCTGAAGCTAATGCAGCTAAGGCAGGTGTATATAATATGGGTCTTAACTCCATGATTAATGGAGCACTTAATATGACTCTTAAAGCTGGTCTTCAAACTCCTTCTGTACAAGAAGCTATGAGAAGAAGTAGATTAGGTAGGTTATTTACACCACAAGACTTTAGAGTAGAGGCAGGTAGAGTTATTCCTAATTATGGTAAAGTTAGCAAGGTACTTAATGTATTACAGGAACCTGCTGGTGAATTTACTGAAGAGTATCTTCAAAGTGTATCTGATGCCTTTGCAAGAGGTGGTGCAGAGTATAACTTGCAGAACTTCATTGCTAATAAATATAAAGGTGATGGCAAGAATGCAGTAGATGAATCTCTTGCTAATGACTTGTTTGCTGCTAGTAGAGCAGCTGGTGATGCTATGACTGATAAAGAGACTATCTTATCAGGTATCTATGGTGCATTAGCCTCAGGTATGGGTACCCCTACTATTAATAATAGAAGAGGTCCTGCTGTTAGAATGGAAGATGAATCTAAACTTGATTATACTTTAAGAAGGTCTCCTATTGTATATAGAAATCCTATCTATGAAGCTATTCAAGAACAAAGAAGTCTTGGTGAAGAAAGAGCTACTGCTGCTCAAGTAATGACTGATTGGATACAAGACCCTGCTAATAAAGGCAAGTATGATGGTCTGGTTGGTACATTTAACTGGGCTAAGGCTATGGATGAAGCATCAGGTAAAAATGATGAGTTTGAATATAGAAACAGTGAGTTAGGTAAGACTATTAATGATGTTATGATGCTTGAAAAGGTCAGAGGTACTGACTATTATAACTCCTTTATGACTGACTTAACTAATGCAGCTAATGCTGAAGATGGTTCTGAATTAGCTCAATCATTAGTACAGCAATTTAAGAATGCACCTAACAATAGAGATATTCAACAGGATGATTCACAGATACTTGAGACTATAAAGAAGAACTCTAATAAGCTACTTAATACTATGAGTAGAATAGCTGAAGAGTCTGAGAACATTGATAAGATGTTAGGTAATGCTGCTGATGAAGATACTAAGCAAGCACTAATTTATGGTAAGATGAGTGTAGATTCTTGGAGAGAAAGAGCTACACAGTTAGAGGATGAATTATCTAAAGTCCCCATTAACCCTACCACTTCAAGTAATCTTAGTGAAGCACAGAGAGATGCTCTTATTAGTTATGGTACTCAGGATAAGATAAACAATGCTTATGATGAGTTAACTAAAAAGAAGGATGAACTTAAGAAAGATATAGAGAATATCACTAAAAGAAAGAACCTTGAAGTTAATGAAGAGCCTGCACTTAGAGCTAAGAGAGTAGCACTTAAGACTATAGATAAACAACTCAAGAAACTAGGCAGAGAAAGAGATAATAGTATAGAAGGAACTGTTCTTAGTGAAGCAGACATTATGTCTCTCAATCCAGTGGACAGAGCTACTATACTTAATCCTGAGAATAAGTCTAAGTATAGTGAGGAACAAAGAGCTATTATAGATAATGTAATAAGAGAAGGTACTTTACAATACAGTGATTTCATTGATAAGATTGAAGATGCTGGTAGAATTAACCTAGCTCAACAAGCTTACTTAGCTCAATATAATAGCATACTTAGTGATCCTTCAAGCTTCAATGCTTTTACTAATAGAATTAAACAACAAGTAGCTAATGATAACACTAGAAAGAAATATGAATATCTTAATGGTGTAAGTGATTACTCTACCTTTGTTAAGAACTTAGATAAAGCTTATAGAGAATCTGATGTAAGAGAGAGAAGTGTTATTAGAAATATACTCAAGGATAATGATAATTATAACAGGTATATATCAGATAATAAGGCATTAGAAGGTATATTTGACCAACTTGATAGTAATGAAAAATTTAATTCATTAAGTGAGAATGATAAGAATGTAATCATGACTTCAATGCAATTCTTAACAGACAGAGGTATTAGTCCTACTAATGCATCTATTGATGTATTAGCTGAAACTGATGAATCTGGTAATTCTGAATTGCTTAATTACATAGGTGAGGTTAATGGTAGATTACCTGAGGGTGAACAAATGGCTCCATCTAGTGTAGAAGAGATTGCACAGACTTTAAATAGCATACTTGAGGAATATAATAAGAATATTACTGAAGTAGAAACTATTAATAAGCCTGTGGAAGTAGCTCCTACAACTACAGAGGATTCAAAACCTCCTAAACCTGTTGGAGTATTTGCTCAATTAGCAGCTAATCCAGAGATGGGTGCATCTAGAAATCTTGAAGAAGATACTCCTGCTGAACCTACTAAGTCAGTAGGTGTATTTGGTGAGATAGAAAGAACTCCTTCACTGACTAGAACTATAGAACCTGAGGTAGAAAGTCTTACTGATAAGTTTAAAACTAATAGTAATGAGGAAGTAGCTAAGGCTGCTGACATTGGTTTAGGTATTATTAACAATGCATCTGATATTTATAATGATGTTAAGGAGCAGGCTACTCAAATACTTGATGAATTAGGAGATAGTGAATATGAAACTCCTGATAATCTTAGTGAAGCTATAATGGCTAAGGCTAATCAGTTACAAGTACAATCTCAACAAGGTGGTGATAATTCTGATAGAGCTTCTTCATTGTTAAAACAAGTAGCTTCAAAGATAAAAGTTAAGAAAGAAGTTAAGCCAGACTCTAAGGAAGAAAGAGCTACAACTCCTAATACAGCTGATGAAGAAAGAAGAAATAATGGTCTTATAACTACAGCTAGTGTAGATAACTATCCTAACTCTGTAGTAGGTCAGGCTTCTAAGAACTTTAGAATGAATGACTATTTAAGAAAGGGTAATATAACTCCTAAGACTCCTATTATGTTTATTGCAGACCCTGCTATTATTGCAGGTGTTAAGCAAGAGATGGGTGAAGCTTATAATGAGAATGATCATTTACCAATAATGGCAGTTGTTGAAGATAGCAATGGTCCTGTTATAATTGATGATAAGAAGTATCAACCTATTGGTTTTATGCCTAGAACTAGTGCTAATTCACAAGGTGCTGCTAGAGTAGAGCCACTTAGAATGTCAGCTTTAACTCAACAAGATGGTAAGTTGATTAAGGATAAAGATGGTAAGGTTGTTACTACTAATGGTTATGTAAGAGCTAATCCACCTCAGCATACTAAGGCAGGTACTCCTAATACTCTGATACATACTATCATGAGTAATGATATGGATGCCTCTGATAGAGATAAGATGAATGATGAGAAGCTTTCTATACAAGATAGACAAGCTATTTATAGAAAAGCTAAGGATAAAATCTTACCTAATATTAGAAGAGTAGCACAGGATGCTAAGGGTGAAAGAATACACTTAGCTTACTTTACTCCTAATATGAAGGGTGGAGAATCTGAGTTTGAGTTATATGTAACCACTCCTCAAAACTCCTTATCTAGATCAGGTCAACCTATAGCTCAAGTATTAACTGAAGGAACTCCTGAGGAGATACTAAAAGCTAATAGTAGGCTCCATAGATATAGCAAGACACTTGAAGAGTTCTTTAAGAAGAAGCCTTTCAGTGATGATGTTAGATTCAAGAGAGAGGATAACACACTAATTGCAATAGGTGAAGGTGCTACTAAACTAAGTTCATTAGGTGAAAGTTTAACTAAGAAGTTAAGTAACTATCTGACAGTTCCTAAAGGTTATGAGTACACATTCATACCTACAGAAGACAAGCTTGAAGGTAATAGAATGTATCAATTAGTTTTAACTAATGGTGTTAATACTATACCTGTGGCTAGAGTAACTAATGGTACAATGACTGATGAAACTAAGGCTAATGCTATTAAGAGTTTAATACTTGATAATGGTAACTTTAGACAAGATGGTAGTCAACCATTTGTTAAATGGCAGGTTAATTACAATGACTTCAATGCTAAAGAAGGTGAATCTGATGATGCTAGAAAAGCTAGATTAGGCAATGCTAGTGATATATTTGATGATAATATACTGGAATCTAGTAGAACCTCATTCAAATATACTATTAGAGGTATTGATATTAATAGTCCTTTTAAACAGGATGGTAGCAGAACTCCAGTACCTACACAAGTAGTTGCTAATCAAGTTAATGCTACACAAGGCAAACCTATTAATACTCCTGTTATTGTAGCTACAGACCAAGTTAAAGTAGGTGATGCTATTGTTGACAGTGAAACTGGTGCTACATTAAAAGGTGAGGTTAAACCAATATCTAATCCTGCTATAGATAAAGCTAAACAGATAGCTAATAGAATAGTTGAAGATAGTAAGGAGATAAGATTAGCTGATGATAACTCAGGTTATGTAGATAACAATGGAGTTAGATATGCTAGAGTTACTTCTATCATTCAAGCTGATGAACATGCTGGTGAAAGATTTGACCCTGCTAGTCCTTGGATTATGCCTTCAACTAATATAGGAACATCAGTAGATGAGTTTGTAAGGGACTTCTTTGCAGGTGAGTTCTTTGATGGAGATGGTAAATTATTAAATGATTATCATTTTGATTATCCTAATTCATCTCAAAGTCAATGGAGAAAGTTTGCCAATCAATTAATGGGTCTTAAGAACTATATTGATGCTCAAGGTCTTACAATAATTCCTAGAGATGTAACTGTTACTGGTACTGTCAAAGTGACTGACACACAAGGTCAAACACATGATATACCTGTTGCTGGAACTCTTGATTTGCTTGCTTATGATAGTCAAGGTAACTTCCATATCTTTGATATGAAGACTAATAGAAGTGGTATTAGTGATGAGAAAAGAAAGAAATATGCTAAACAGGTCTCAATGTATCAGAAGTTCATTGAAGATAAGTATGGTATTAAAGTAGCTTCTCTTAACATTATACCTATTAATGTTAGTTATCCTACTCCTTTAGGATTTGGTAATGGTAAAACTGTATATGAAATAAGTGAAGGTAATCAATTACTTGCTAATGGTGAAGAGTATATGGACTCTAAACCTACTCTTGAAGAAGTAGGTGCAGTACCATTTACTGATGTAAATATTCAATATGATAAACTTACTGACAGTGAGAAACAAATGATTACTGATATGTTACCAGCTGAGGTTGAAGTTAAAAAGGTAGAAATACCTGATGCTGAGACTACAGTTAATAAGAACTTAGGTTTAAAGATGGGTAAAGTTAAAAACAGATTTGCTAAACCAGCTAAGAAAGGACCTATAGTTACTCCTTCAGCTAATAACTGGGAATCAATTAGTGATGAAGTTAGACAGGCTGCAATAACAATGGGATATACTAAAGAGTCTTGGAATAACATGACTGAAGATGAGAAACAACATCAGAAAGAGTGTCTAAGTTAAGTATAGCTAGTATAAAAAAAAGAAAGGCTAGGGGGGATTAACCTCTAGCCTTTTTTTTGCATATATGAACATTGTTATTTGGTAAGATTAGCCCTACCATACTGATAACTCTGTGCTGCTTGATATGGATTCTGCATCATTAAGTAGCTTCTCCAATAAGGAAGCATTCTTTCAACTTTATGTGCCCATTTCAAGTCACCTTTCTCATAAGTACTACCACTTGATTTATACTCTTCTTGAGTAGCAAATAGTGTTACTATATTAATTAGGTCAGTTGCCAAACTAAATCCAACAGGAGATATATTAGTTACTACTGGAGCCTCTTTAACAAATCCCCAAGGAGTATTAAAGGCTGCTTGTTCACTATATAATCTACTAGCTGCATAATATAAGAAACCCATAGCTTGGTCAGGTTCTTCATCATCGTCATCATCAGGCTTAGCACTTAACATCTTAAGTAAAGTCAATGCTACAATGACAGCCATATCAGCCCAATTTCTTCTCATATTATAATACTGATTAGCTGAGAAACCAGCATTAAGCATCATTTGTTGAGTAGTCTTTGATACTGGAGTAAAGATAGCTCTAGCTGTTAAAGCAAAGCCTCCTTTGTCTGTGAATGTAGATGCAATTACCTTAGCTAATGTTCTCATAGAACCTTCAGTTTCAGTACCTAATGCAACACTATAAGCATTAACACCAAACCTTCTTTGTATCATACCTAATGCATAACCCCTCATAGCTAATAAAGCATTACCATAAACATTCTGTTGTATAGCCACTTTATCTGAATTGTTATAGATACCATGCATTCTGTTATTGATTTCTCTGGCTCTATCCATAAACTTAGATTCATCTTCAATACTCCAAGGTTTTAATTCCCCAGTATCTTTATCTAGTACTCTGACACCTTGTTTCATTTGAAGAGTCTTACCTAAATTAGGCTTACTATCATCTATGTTAACTACTTGATAAGCATTGTATAGACTAATAGGATTTCCATTCTCATCAATGAGTTTAGTACCATTGGCTGTAGCAAGAAATGCCATAGTCTGCATATAGTGTTCACCACATTTATATGGTAAGAATAGGTTCTCTCCTACTGGATTTAACTTGACCCACTTAGATTTATTAGTATAGTAATCTCTCTCCTTCTTCTTATTTTCATTAAGAGCATTCATTTGTCTAATAAACAAACTTACCTTATCTTCTTTAACATCATCACCAGCATGTAACCAGTTAGATGGTAAGTTCTTCCAGTAAGTTATATTAGCTCTTTCCCAGTCTTTAACACTAAAGAATTCACCTGATAAAGCCTCTTTGAATATTTCAAGAGAACCAGTACCTAAGTTAACAGCTCCACCTAATACATTACCACCTAAGAAGAACTTTGATGCTAATCCAGTGAAGAATCCTACTACCTTATTAAGTACTACTTTCTTTCCTATCTTAATTTTAGTAGTATTAATACCATACACCTGTTTATCTAGGAACTTCTGGTATCTTTTAAATGCTCTGGAAGTTTCATCTCTTTCAGACTCTGCCCTTATACCTCCTACAGCTCTTCTCTTCAAGACATCTTTACCAATCTCAAGAGTACCTGCAATACTGGATATGCCTGCATAAGTATGTGCCATCCCAGCATAAGCTAAAGTAGATTGAAATAAATCAGTACTTAACTCTGCACTATCTCTTAACTTATTAATACCATAGATAGGAACTCTGTTTAACTTCTCTTTCTCAAATTCAAGTTGATTAGAGAACACATCTTCCTCTATTGTATTATAGGTTTGATCACTACCAAAGTCTCTGTCTTCACTATCTTCAACAAAGGTATCTGCCATGTTTCTTCTTAGAGTATAACTAATAGCCTTTCCAGTGCCTTCAGTCATTCTTCTATTTCTGATTTTATTCATAGTAGTACCTTTGAACTGTGGCATTCTATAGATATTAGTACTACCATCAGGTAGAAATCCATCTAATTCAGCTTTAAGATTCATGTACTTACTTAACCATCCAGCTCTTGGAGTACCCTTAATAGTTTTCTCATACTGTTCACTTAAGTAAGTATCATTAGGATACCATCTTTGTTCAGCTTGATTCCATTGAGAGTGCTGTTTATGCCAAGACTTAACTAATGGTTTAAAGTATTGATCCCACAGTAGACTCTTCTCAAAGTCTGATTTACCTTCAAGATTAGGATTGTTTGCATAGAAGTCATCTCTGCATTCTTTCTTAAACTGTAACCAATCATCTTCATAGTCACCCCAAACATAAGGTGATACTATGTTACCAGTTAGTTTACCAGTTCTAGGACTTATCTCACAGAAAGCATCTGTATTCTTCTCTCCTATACTATGTAAATCACCTTCAAGTATCTTTAGTCTATCTTGAGTTTGAATAGTCATATCATCAGCATACTTATTAGCTAACTTCACAGTTCTATCAGCTAATTGACCAATAACATCAGAGTTATTTGACATTGAAGCTAAAATAGATTCATGAATACTAATATCCTTCTCCATATATCTAAGTAAATCTTCAATAGGAATTTTTTCAGCACTAACCCATCTAAGACCTCTTTGACCTTTCTTCCAATCAAATATTACTCTGGCTGCTCTATTTACATAAGTAGAACCCATAGCATCTTCAAGGAACTTAAGATAGAACTCTCTCTGTTTAATCTCAAGGGTATTAAGTAATCTATTGTCACCATTAATAGCCTCATTAAGATTTCTTCTAAGAGCCTTAAGCTGGTTTATTGTGCTTTCATTGACATTCTGTAATCTAAGTCTTGAGTCTTCTGTAGTAGTAGCATCTTTTACTATTTTAAGAATAGCTTGTGCATTAGCAACAAAGGTTCCTACTTCTCTTAATAAAGCTGCATTCTCTGGTGTAATGCTAGTTACATTAAAGTCTACTTTAGCTAACTTAGCAATCATCTCAGGTACAGTATCAACCATTAAATCCATAGCTTCTGTAATACCATCTACAGCAATTAAGTCTGCAAATAGTGATGGTTGACTGCTAGTTCTACCAGCTTCAACTTGACCTGCTAATTGATTGTACTTATTATAAAGAGACTTATCAATAGCTCTCATCTGTGATGTTTGACTTCTCAGTATGTTTAAAACAGACTTGAAGGTAGCAACATTAACAGAGTCTCTGGCACTATACAGTGTCTCCTGGGTTTCAAGTGCATTTTCAACAGTGCCCTGGAAACCAGGTGACATAAAACCTTGTGCAATAGCATCAGCAGTTCTTACTGCCTCTAATTTAGCATTAGCTATTTCATTGCCTGTGATGTTATTAAAGACTCTTTTAATCTGACCTACTATTCTATTAACTATATTCTGCCATGAAGCTCTCTTATCTATCTCACCATTAATAGCCTTACCTACTAGATGACCAGCAACTTCTCTTGCAGGATTATCTCTATAAGCAATAGTATTGTATTCATCACCCATTATAACTCTCTGTACATCAGGAGTTAACAATCTCTCAAGTCTTTGAACTAGTGGAGAATTACCTAATGCACCTACAGCAAAGTGGCCAGCTTCTTCAGATAAACTACTATCTATTTGTTCATTATTAGCTACCTTAATTAATTGATAGAGACTATCAGCAGTTTTAGTAGCATTGACAGTACTATATCTACCATTAATTTTCTCACTGTTATCAAGGAAACTATAATCAACACCAGCTCTATTTAAGTAGAACTTAATTCTCTCTTGTAGACTTCTATTAGCTATGTTGTCATTTAACTGAGCTATATTAGTATTGTTCTTATTGACTACAGTTAATTCAACCTTACCATTATCCTTATTAATAATAGTAGCCATATACTTATCATTGTATGGACTACTTCTATTAAAGGACTGTAGTTTAGGTACAGCTTCATTGTAATCATATACACCAGCACCAATGTCTTTATTCAAGGTTTGTTTAACCTTCTCATCACTTAAATTCAGCTTAGTTAGCTGTCTAAGAGATTGAAAGGTTATCTCACCATTACTATCAAACTTAGCTTCATTAGCTACTCTACTTAAGAACTCAGGACTAGTACCTACAGCATAATACTGCTTAGATATCTCTCTGTCATTAGTGTAATGTAGGAGTGACTTAAATAAGTCACTCTCTACAAATTCACCTTTACTATTCTTTACTCTTGGAATTATACTACACTTATCCATATTAACAAATCTTATTACCTTCTTGGTCAGTTACATTATTAGTTTGAGCTTTCAATGACTCAATAGTATCAATTAAATCTTCTATACTAGCCTTATTTAGCATCTCAATCACTAATGCCTTATCTAAGGTATTATCAGCTTTTAATGCTAAGTCAGTAGCCTGTCTAACTAATTCTTCTGTACTCATACTAGTATCTACAGTATTAACTACTTCAGGTTCAACTGATGTATTGCCATCCTCTTGAACTTCAGTATCAGCTATTGTACTTACTGTCATTGAGTTAGAAGAATATTGTAAAGACTTTCCAGATTCACCTAAAGCATCAACCTTATAATAGTTAATACTTCCAGTAGTACTGGCATTGAATATTTCATCATTACTATTACACATATATACTATATCATCTATAACAATGACAGGTCTAAAGTAAGATGCTCCTTTCTCTTCACTAGGTAATAAGAATGGATTACCTTCTTTACCTAACTTCTTTACATCAAGAGTAAAGCTGCTTACAGCTACTCCATCATTAAAAGCTAAGTTACTTATAAGTCTACCATTTCTTCCTTTAGGATGAAATACTAATCTGTTATTATCTAAATGATTAAGTAAATACTGCTTAGCAAATTCTTGATTATTAACACCAATCTCACTCTTTTGTACATCATTTAAGAAGTCAACATAAGATTTAGGATTGCCATTATAATCATATCCTACTTGCACAGCTAACTTAACTTCTGTAGGAGCTAAGTTCATAAATGCCATAGGACTATAAGTAAAGCCAAGCTTGTAATAATTATACAAGAACAGAGATTGTGCTAATTCAGCAGTCTGCTCATTCCTTAATAAGTCTCCCCAACTCTCTTTAATTTCATCCTTTTGATAAGGTGCTAAACCACCTATATCTTGAATGTTCATGCTTACTTTACCAGTCTTTTCATCAGTAACAAACTGCATATACTGGAATATAGGCATAGACTTCATTGTAGGATTAGCTTCAAGAATATTGAATAAACCTTCAGGGAATATCTCTGTGAAATACTCTCTAGCTGTAACCTCTTCACCTGCTGCATTAATAGGCATATTACCATTAAATAAGCTATTCTCTTGCTGACTTAACATAAATACCATTAAGTCACTATGAATACTATTAATAGTCTCTGCATCAAGCAAACCACTTCTAGTAAATGCAGTCATTCCTTCTCTAGCTTCTTTATAGGCTTTAGTATTATAAGGATAGAATTTATTGATTACTTTCTCAGCCTTTCTATTCATATCATACATAGCCTGTTCATAAGCAAAAGGATTCTCAAGTAAAGATTCCATATACTCTTGGTCATTCATAGATAATGTTCCTACTTCGTTATTCATAGGAGCATTAATACCTTGAGCTACTTTCATTTCAACCTTGAGAGCATCAGCTTTTGTAAATGACTTAACATAAGCAGCCACTTTCATCTGTTGTGCATAGGCATCACCAAAGGTAGAACCTACAGCATTAGATGCAGTAAACTTAGTGTTTCTCACAAACTGAGATACATCATTACTAGCTTCAAGAATCTCTCTAAATAAATCAGCAACAATAATTTGTTTCTCAACAAATTCATCACTCTTCATTAGTTCTTCCTTACTAGTGTTTGCAGCCTGAACTATATTATATGCTAACTTTTCTCTTGAAAGGTCTTCATCAGGTATAGCCTTCTTTAACTCACCATCAACCTCATAATTGTCTAATACATTGTCTATCACAGAGTTAATATCAGACATACCATTATTAAAGCTGTATTCACATATATCCTTAATAATAGGTTGATTGAATAATAAACCTATATCCTCAGTAGTAAAACCAAGTCTTGCTAACATAGCACCAGCATCAGCAGTAATAGTATTCAAGTTCAAATAGTTAAGTACTGGGTCCTTCACAGCATCTACTGATGCAGCTAGAAACTCAGCAACATTCAAACTAGTATCTATTTTATCATTATGAAGTAAATCAGAATAACTTTTACCTGCAAATGTAATAGGCTTCTTTAAAGAAAACTGTTCCATCAATGAAGCAAATGCATGATTAGTATTTTGATTTGCAAAGATACCAATCAATTTACCTGCAACATTATTCTGCTGGTTATAAATAACAATAGTCATAGGGTCACTAGGATCATAATTAGGCTCTGGATCAGTTAGACTTCCTTCATCAATAGCTTTATTAATACTTGAAAGGTTAACAGTCTTATCTTGATGATTAACTTCTGCCTTACCAAACATTAACTCTCTCATAACTCTAGCTGCCTTAGAAGCATTAGCAAATCCACCTGGGGTATATCTATCTCCAAAAGTCTCAACATCACTTAATCTCTGTTGTATCAAATGAATAAGCATGTTGTTTCTACTAGCCTTACTATTCTCTAATGGACTCTTACTAAAGTCATATTCTTCAAACTTTATATAACCTCTATTAGCTACAAACTGATTGAAAGCTGCTTGATATGAATAAGGTAATCCAGCTTTCTCCCAATACTTATATAGTCTGTCTAATGATTCAGTATCTTCTTCTCTTGCTTCTTGAAGAACTGCCTTCAAATTAGGATATGTATCATAGAACTCTGACCATATATTCTTTATTTCCTCTGATGTAAGTTGTCTTTGTTGATACTCATTTCTCATGAAATACAACTTATCAATATCAAAGTCAAAACCTGCAATAGTAGTTCCCTGAGGTGGTACTTTGATAGTACCTCCAGCAGTCTTATGACTAAATCTTTTTACTCTCAGATTAATCATTGAGTAATCTCTTTCAGTTGGAATTCTATATGCAAGTAAACTAAGTATATTAGGATAAGTTTTCTCTAATATGGTATTACCATTCTCATCAATCTTTAGAGTACCATCTTCATTACAGTAGGTTCCAAAGTCTAATGAGTGTTCTTTACCAGTATTATCAGTATAAGTTAAATCCCAAGGAATCTCACATTCAGCATACAATATATTATTAGGATTATTAGGGTCTGTTACATATCTCAAACCACCATCTTCCTCATAACCAGTAATACCCATAGCTGATACTTGAACAGCACTACCACCTTTAATAGATTGTTTGTTAACCATCTTCTTAAAGAGACTAAAGAATAAAGCTGAACTATCATGCTCTAAGCCACCTTCAAATAAAGGTACAGTAAATTCACCTCTTTCATTTAGTGCATAAGCCATCATGTTATCTTTAGACTCTCTACTATTATTAGCTGTAGTCTGGATTAACCTGTTGCTTATCTTATTAGCATCAGATACTGCATTCTCAAATAAATGATAAGAATCAATGATATTGGCAGTAATAAGAGAGTTATAGAATCTTACAAGATTACCACCATTCAACTTAACATTACCATATTTACCACCAAGATTAACTCTCTTTCCACCTATATAACTACTGTAGTCTTTAAACTTTCCTACCTTAGCCATAATAAGCTTTCTTACCTGAGTACCAAATAACTGAGAGCTATTAACATGCTCTGGAACATTAGTCTGGATTCTATAGTCAGCATAGCTTAACTGATGAACATAACCTTTATTCATTGCATCATTGATAGTTCTTGAGTCTACATTGCTAATATCAGTAGAACCAAATCCACCTACCTTAACAATCTTAGTAGAACCAATCATATCTATAGGCTCACTCTTACCAGTTTCAGGATTTACATGCTCTTCCATCCAATAAGCTATATCTCTTAACTTACTTCCAGCAGGAAGAAGTTCAGGTATAAGAACTGCTTCTGCATATTTATGTTGAACAGGTATCTTTAGCATAACTGCTTCATTGATACTATAGTTCTCAAAAGAGAATAAATAAGGCTTAATAGGTTGAAATATAACAGCTAAATCTGAGATAGACTTGATATCTTCCATTGATGGATTTTCATCTTTACCTATCTTAGACCTAATAGATTGCATCTGATTATAAGCTGCTTCCATTCTTTCATCCCACTTACCAGCCATACCCATTACCTTCTTATAACTTTCAAGTGTTCTATAGCCCTGACCATCTGTAAGAGTATTCTTCTTATACATCTTATAAACATCAGAGTTTTTACCAAAGTGACTAGCAATTGCTGCCATGAACTCTGGATCAAACTTCTCTGCATTTACATCAATATCATCAAAGTAAACTACTCTTTCAATACCATCATTGCTATATCTTTCACCTGTAAATGGGTCAATAGCTTCTACACTTAATGCAGAGCCAGGAGCATGAATTTCTTTATATCTCTTCTGTAAGTCCTTAGTTCCCTTATAGAAAGAAGGGTCAATAGTCATCATTTGTAACTGTTGGATAGTAGCAAACTTTGTATTCCAGTAATAGTCTGATAATACTTGATCTATAGTTCTATTACCCTTAACTTCTTGACTCAAATAAACATACTGACTATTTTGCTGTTCAAGCACTCCTAATGTATTAAGTTGTTGCTTGAACTTAGTAACAGAATCATCCATATAAGCTCTAATAGCTTGTTTAACAGTCTGTTCAATGTTACTTTCTTTAATCATTCCAGCATACTTAGGTTCATTTAAGAAGGAAAGTAGGCTAAACTTATCTGTATTTCTTGAAAAGTTATCAATAGCCTTTAACCCTTGGTCCTGCATCTTTCTATTAGCAGCCTTGGCTAACTCCATTCTTCTCTTCTCTTGAATATAGACATTGTACATACCATCAAGTATCTCTTGACCACCATACCTTTTAGCTTTAATAAACTTAGCTACTCCACTATCACCTAAGATGAATACTGGATACCAAGCATATTGACTATTAGGACTAATTTGTTTTTCAGAGAAATACTCATTGAGCATTTGTACTATGTGTTGTTTACTAGTGAAGTCTTCAAACTTAAGTTTATCTGTACCTAAGAATCTTTTAAAGGTAAAGTTTGCAGCAAAGTTATCTTCAGTACTTAAATCACTATTATAGAGTTCTTCTAACCACTTGTTAAGTATCTTACCATCATATTGAAAATAAGATGAGTTAAGATAGGTAGTTTCAAGCATAGCCTGAAGTCCTTTCTTGTCAGTAGCTTTCACAAAAGAAGCTATCTTATCAAATCTATCTCCCATGAATGATGGAATAACATTACTAAAGAATGTATTATCACCATATCTAACTCTACTTTCAAGTTTTAACCCTTCTCTACTCTTAGCAACTATTGCCAGTACTTTAGTAATCTTTTCTCTAAGGACACCTTTCTTCTCATTACTAGAAGCTCTTTTGATAAGCTCTTCATAACTAATCTCCTTTTTGCCTTCTTGCTCTTCTTTAGTTAGATTAAGACCAAACTTAGCTGCACCTAACAATTCTTTGTTTAATGCCCTAATATCTCTGTTCCTAGACATTATTCTATCTAAAGTTTCACCATCTATATCAATACCAAGGGACTCAGTAGCATCAATTAAGAATTGTTTCCTCTCTAATTTAGACATCATCCAGAACTTTGATTTCTCATTTATTCTTTCAGGTTCTGCTAGAGTATCAACTATTTTATTCTTAATTCTCTCTAGTCTAATTGGCATAACTCTAGTACCAATACCACTCTTTTCAAAGATACTGTTCCTAGGATTAACTGCCTTACCAAGTTTAACTGAAGTTAAGAATGAACTAAAAGGAGCATTACCCTTAATTCTATTAAGTAATGCTGTCTTATAGGTTCTTATTCTACCTTCCTGCTTTTCAGTTTGTATAGAATAAGGCTGAAAGTTTTTCTTAAAGTCAGTATAGAATTGAGTTCTTATTTGAGGATTTTCCAGCTCTTGCATAAATGGAGTTACCCATCCAGCAGTACTACTATACTCTCTAAGAGCATTCATCATTTCAGTTTCACTGCCTACACCTCTAAGCACATCAAGTAATTCCTGATGCATTCTTACAGGGTCCTGCATTACAGGGAAACCTAAATCATCCAATACAACTTCACCATCCTTATATACTGGAACTCTACCAATAACCTTTCTAACTTGCTTTCCAACTGAGCCAAAAGAAGACTCAAATTCAGCTTGTTCCATCCAACCTTCTCTCTTAGATTCTTCCATAACAAACTTCTCAGTCATATCATTCTCATTGAAGTTGTTAGGATTGGAATCATCAGCAAAGTTAATGTCTTGACCTAATTTAAGGTCTTCTGCATCTCTAATTCTAATTTTTGCAAAGGATATTAAGGCTCCCCAGTTATCAAATACCTTTTGGTATTTAGCTGCTGTTTCAGTATCATTCTCTTCTATAGCATCACTATATTGTGATTGAAGAGTATCATATATCTCATTAAAGATACCAGCTACACCACCAGCTTGTTGACCATCAACAGTGAATCCAGCTATAATATCTTTTCTACTTACAGAGGGATATTCCTCCTGAACAGCATCTACAATGTCTGAGAACATAGTAGAAATCATACTTATTCTATTGAACCTTTCTTCTGCACTAAAGTCATCTCTTAACTGTGTATAAGACACAGCAGGACTATTTATAGCATCAAGAAGTCTCTTAGAGTCTTCTTTACTAAGACTCCTTCTGAACTCAATAAGAGTTTCAGCAGTTGGAGTTTCAGCTTCAGGATTTCTTTCCTGATATAAGCCTCTAAGGTTAGCAACTAAGTATTTATTCCATCCTGTTACCTTACTAGCTATTACATCATCCAGACCTTTCTCTGGAGTATAACAAGTCTTACTCATATAACATTCAATTAATTAGTTAATTACTTTGCAAAAGTAGAATATATTTTTTAAATAAACAATAGAATAAGTCCAAAAGTTCCATAAGAAAAGAATAATCCTTATAGAAAAGAAAAAAAGAGTAGATTTAATCTACTCCCTTCTCAAACATTCTTTCTGTAATAATAGAATACACACATGTACTCTGACTCCTTCTAGCCTCATACTCTTCAAGTGTGATTTTCTCTTCTTTCCAAGAGTAATCATAGTTCTTTCTATCCCAACCATCAGGGTCTAAAACCTTGGGATATGGAAATATAGATTGCCACTCTTCAGAAGTTTTCTTAATAGGTTCATTCATTACTCAACAACATATTTAGTACCTCCTAAAATGATCCATTTGATAGTGTTGATATTAACAGGTCTAACATTGTTAGTATCCTCAATGTCCATGTCTATGCAGTTATATCTGCCATCTCTACTCTCAAATTGAATCTTGAAGCCTCTTAATACCCTGTCTTCACCTTCTTCATAAGGTAAGATAGGATTCTTAATCAACTCTTCAGCAAACTTCTTTGCTGCCTCAGCAACACCCTTTTTATTCTTTTGAATAGTATCAATCTCCTTTGAGAAATCACTAATCAAAGTAGCAATCTCAGCATTAAGCTTTCTTTGAGATTTAGGTGTATCCTGTTTCTTGAAACAAACAGTAAATACTTGAGAACCATGAATACCTTCAAAGATACTTCTGATACCTAAAGTACCATCTTTCTTATCTTCTCTAGTTACCTTCACTTCATTAGTAAAGTCATCAGCAGATTCAAGGTAATTATGGATATACTCTTTTCCTATGTAAACCATATCACCACTTTCTAGATGCTTCAACTTAAAGTTTAAATTACCATTATCTGCTAATACTTTGTAATGAGAACTTTCACTCAATACATCTCCTACTTTAAAACTCTTTATCATACTTTCTTCTATTTAATAATAACCACCATGCTTAACATAGTAAGCAATACTTAATATTATAGTGCCAACTGACACTAATACTCCTGCAAGAAATCCTATCAAAAACATATTAATCGGGATTAGCTACATCATATAAATCAGTAATATAACCTCTTCTCAAGAACTCCATATGTAATGGATGTGCTAATCCATAAGCATCTGGATGTGTATGTTGTTTATCATCTCTTAATTCAAAGAAATGTTTCCAATCACTTACAAATGCAGTATGAATTAACTCTGTATTAGTGTCAAGGGGTAATACCACTCTTGCTTCTTGAGGTTTTCTACCTTTCTCAATAAGTTTCAAGTAGGATTCCTCTGCAACAAGGTTAGACCATAACCACCATTCAATATCTCCCCAATCATCTTTAGTAATGCCTTGGTCTGATACTGAGAAATACTCCTCTTTTAATTGCTCAAAAGTAGGAAGTACATTTTCAGTAATATCTTCTAATCTTTGAATCTCAGAATCTACCCAACTTGGAAGATTAATACCTACACCACCAAACTTATTCTTACCATAGTCACAATATCTTGTGGATTGTTCAGCCATAGAATTAACTCTATGTCTATTGAACTCTCTTGTTATTGCTATTTGAGTAGTGAAGTGGACTGTAACTCTCTTTTCATGGTACTTAGTAGGTTCACACAAATATTGTAGAGTATAAAGTAAATTTTTCTCTATGAGAACCCTGTAATTAGAAGTAACATACCAACAATCTTCCGTTCCTACTCCCCCTATCTTAACCCATGAGTAGGGATTATCAACAAACCAACATGCAAGAGCTTCATTTTCAAATTCTCCATTATCAAGCATTTTACCAAAAGGTATTTTAAGATACACAGTACCATGTTCCAACATAGCACCATGTCCCAATTTAATCATTCTATCTACAAAGTCTTTAGCTTTACCTTCAATTGGGTCACTAGCATAACAAACCCTGCCACACCGCTCTATCTGTTTGTAGATTCCTTCAAGACCTTTTTCTTGGTCCCAAATCTCAAAACTTGGTTTTATAATTCTCATAATTAGTCATTTAGTACTACAACTTCATCAATATCAAATTCCTTAGGAATGTCTCTGTCAAATACTTTTTTATAGAAAGACTTTTCTATAAAATCATCAGAGCTATTTACAGGTGCTTCAACAGTATCATAGTATGATATAGTCACACTCACAAACCTTTTATGTTCAGTATTTAAAGGTTCATTGAATGGTGCATCAGGATGATTTGCTGCTCCTAAAGGTAAATTATCCATAATCAATTATTATTAAAGAATTCAACTGTTTGTTCAGCCATTAACCCACAACAAGGTGGAACAACTATTTCTTCTGTCTTAGTTATAAGATAGTCTTGTGGACTACCATTATACATACCATTAGCTATCAATATTTGATTAGCTTCTTCTGCATTAGGTGCTTTCACCATTGCAATACCCTTACCAATAGCTCTTAAATCATATGTAATCACCCATAATCTAGGTGGAAAGAATGATTCCTGAGCTGCTTGTTCAATTACACTTTCAACTGATGCTTCTATCATATTAATAATTCCTCATATTATAACATTTCTCACACAATCCTTCATGAGTTGCAGGCTTCCCACAGTATTTACACCTCTCAACTGCATTAAAACCTAACTCTCTACTTGATTCAGTAGAATTATCTACTACATCTTGTATAATATTAAAGGCTTCTCTAAGAAGTTCTCTCTCTCTTTGAGTTAAACACATGCTATCAGCAATGTTACTTCTTGAAGCTAAACCTTTAATCTCCCAAAGAGTTCTATTTCTAACTCTCCACTTTATTTGCTTTTCTGTTGCCATAATTATTCAAGATAATGTTGTTGATGCAAGATGCCCTCATAGCCATTATAGGTAGCTCCCACTACATGCTCTAAGTCTGCATCTTGATATACTGAATATCCATAATCATCTTTACGATTAGTAGCTTCAAGTATTTCCATAGCTCTCATAGGATTTCTTGCTGCTACAAGAACCATCCCATTACCATAAGCAATATTATACTTACACACATAGAGATAAAGATTTTGTTTATTACCTCTATCCCTATTTGGTACAATATTATCAGGACTTACATAAATTCCTTGCTTACTCATACACCTTCAATTATTGATTTATACCTTTCATAAGTCTTCCTTATTACTTCTTCACCAATAGGATTCTCTCTCTTAGAGTCCCTCTCAATACATATTTCAGGAGGTATAAAGAAATCTTTACATTCTATTGAATAAGGTTTTACATATCCAAGGGTACTATCAACCAAGTCCTTATAGTACTCTATTTCTTTTGGATTAAGATTCATGTTATCAATAACAATATCATACCCAAATTCCATAGCACTTACCATGAAATCTTTCTTTATATCAGATACAAGATTTTCTCTACTTGGAACCCAATATTTACCAAGCATATTTCTGATGTCATCATTGTTAAATCTTACTCTATGCTCTGGGTCTTCAAGTACCCATTGTTTAGCCCAAGTAGTCTTACCACTACCTTGTATTCCTCTACACAATATTATTTTAGCCATTGTCACATTTCTTTTGATTATCCATCCACATTACTGTCATAATGGCATAATTAGCCATGTCAAGCAATGTGTCTCTAATAGATTCATCTTGTACCATAGCCTTCTTTTGAGCCAGAGACTCAATTCTATTCATCTTATCCCCAATCCTTACTACTGATGCCACCAGACCAAACTTATCCAAAGACTTGTCAAAGGAATTACCGTAATCATGATTCTTCCTAACATAAGTAGAAATCATTCCATTTACTACTTCTTTGAATTGAGCAGCTTCTTCTGGTAATACAGGTCTTGAGCCTAATTGTCTGATTGCATATATAGCTTCATCAAGATCTTTCTTATATACCCCTAATTCAGCTTGCTTATGCTCCCATACATTTTCAAGTTTACCTAAAACCTTCAAATATTCAGTATTTATTTCCATTTCCATTCTTTTCCCATTCTTTTAATGTTACAAACTTGTCAAGGAATTGTCTTTTCTCCCTAACATAATGATGCCCATTCTTCATGCTAACATATAGAACAGCATCAGTCCATTCACCACTATTAATATCCTTCATCTTAACTATACCTTTAACTAGGTATTGGTTTTTAGTTTTAGGATAAACATAAATCTGACTCTTTTGAGATTTATTTGAATAATAAAGTAGCCCTGCCAATATAGCAAGGGCTACACCTATCTCAATTATTAATACATACATTTAGTGAATCCAATATGTTCCTATAGATGCCTCAGCAGGAATAGGAAGTTTACTACAAAACATCTTAGCTGATTCTTCCATATAGAATTTAAGTTTATCAGCTATTTCTGACATAGATTCAGGATACTCTATACATATTTCATCATGTACTAGATTTACTATTTTAACAACAGAGAATAGGCCATTAGCTACAATCCACTTGAAGAAGTTAGTTACAGCATACTTTAATACAATAGCACCTGTACCTTGAGTAGGACTATTTAATCCAAGTCTACCCCATTTACTAACTGCCTTAAAGTGTAATGACACTCTTCTTCTCATCCAAGTTTTATGAAACTCATCACCTAATAACTCTTTTTGTTTTCTATAGTTATCCCAAAACTCACTAGTGAATTTAGCTCCTTCTATTAACCAATAGGAGTGGTCACTCCAATAGATTTTATGTCCAGTAATAGGATTAATCAATATATAACCATCCTTTTTAACTGCCTTTAGAGCCTTTTCTCCATAAGAAGTTACCCCAGGAAAACCCTTATCATAAGCATTTCCTATTTCATCAGCTTCTTCAATAGATATACCTAAAGAATCAGCTATAGAAGAAGAACCTCCACCAAATTGTTTAGCAAACTCTGGTGCTTTAGCCTTCTTTCTTAGGTCTGGTCTTAACTTCTTAACCATCTTAACTTCAATACCTTCAAGTTCTTTAGGGAAACATGCTTTAGCAACTAGAGAATGCATATCTCCAGAACCATGTAAGAACTCTTCAATCATAGACTTTTCATTGTATATGTCAGCTCCAAGTCTTGATTCTATAGCACTATAATCACAGCTACAGAATAAGTTACCTTTCTCACTAACAAAACAACCTCTAGTTCTATGATCAGCAGGTAGATTCTGAACTTGTGGATAAGCACATTTAAGTTTACTGCTCTTAGTATTTACAGGAAGTCCCTTTAATTTAGCTAAGTCAGTATTTATCTGTTGAGAACCACAAGCCATTCTACCTGAGGATGCACCAAGTTGCTTAAACTTAGTGTGAATTCTTCCTGTTTTAGGATTGATAGCATTAATGTATGATTGACCATAAGTAGAACAAACTTTATCAGCTTCTTTATAATCAAGATAAGCTTTAAGAAATGCATCATTTATTCCTTTCTGTTTAGCTATAACCTTTTCAAGTGCTGAATCAGCTTCTTCACCAGTGCTTTTACTTATAACAGAGGTATTGAAACCTAATGTTTTAAGTATAGAAACAACTTGAGTAGAGCTATTCCAATTTACTAAGGATTGAGGTTCAGTATTAAACCCAGAGAATAAATCACCTTGTCTATCTATTTTGATATATTTACTTGATAATCTAGTCTTTATCTTACATTTATAAGCTTCAAACTTAGCACCACAAGATTCTTCTATATCAAATTCAGGTGCTCTAATCTCCTCTTTAAATGCTTTTCTTTCATCACTTAGTTCATCTTCATCCTTATCAGATAATGAAATATAAGCTATAAAACTATCCTTTCCAAGTGCTGAACTTACAATGAAACTATCTAATGATTTATTAAAGACTCTCTTAATAGTCTCATCATAGACCATCTTTGTTTTCCACTTACTTTCATCAAGTTTTATACCACACCATTCAAGATAAGCTATAACAGGAACAAAGTCACATTCTAACTTAGCACCATTAACACACTCTCTTCTTCTCAACTCTTCTAGTTGCTTTGCCATTATATCACCAAGATACATGACATCACCAGCTGCATATTTGATAACAGCAGTATCTATACCTCTCCAAATGATCTCACCTCTGACAGTCTTATCTATATCTATATTAAGATACCTATATGCAAGTGCTTTTAAACCTACTCCAGAATAATTATAAATAAATTCAGCAACATCAGGAATTTCTTCATATAGTAATACCTTCTTTGTTTCAGGACTTAATTTATCATATCCTTCATAGTTATACACAAAGTCACAATACTTATTCATAAGATCAGTATTCATTCCTACTAGGAAGAATGGATAACCAAGAAATAGTAATTGTTCAACAATCATAGTATCATAACATTCAGTTACAATAATACCATAATTAAACAAGAACTGCAAGTCAAACTTTAAATTTTGACCTACCATAAAATGACTTTGTATATAATCTTTGTATATCAAGGGGTCTACAGTAGTAACATCTACTACTATTTGATTTTCCCCCTTAATATCACCAAATTGCATAAGTAAGACTGTATTTATATGAGCATCTCTGCCAGAGGTTTCAGTATCAAATTGAAACATTTCCCAAGTATTTAACATATTTAGGGAATCTTCAATACTCATCATTGTATATTCTACCTCATCAAACAGCTCAGATTGTCTACTTACAAAATATATCATGCTACTCAAAAGTTATGCTGTAACCATACCCATTAGTGTAGTTGATAGACTTAACAATAGCATCAGCTTCATTAAGTCTTTCACCTACAGCAATAATTGAACTTCCAGATGGTTGTATGTACATCTTACCATTGGGTAAATACCCAGCAGTAATAACAGGATAACTAACTTTTAAAGTATAAGTTTTAGATTCACTGCCATCAGGCTTCTTTAACTTCTTTAAATAGTTAGTATCATCTCCTCTTGATTTAAGTTCAATTACATCTTCCATCATACTACTGAATATGCAGCTAGTTCCTCGAAATCTATTATATATCTATACTTTTGGAAGAAAGAACTGCCAAGTACTCCATGCAAATTAACACCAAAGTCACTCTTAAGATTAGAGAATGCAGCATCTAAGTCCTTAACATAGAACTCTTCACTATATGTCTTATCTCTGTAAGTAATATCAATAGATGTTATATCTACTTCTTCCTTATTACCATCAGAACCATAGATGGTGTTTCTTACTCCAGTAGGACTATGTTTAATATCATTAGTTACTGATTTGTTGATTATAGAATCACTGGCACCTGTGTCCAATAAGAAGTTTAACTTCTTTTCTCCACACTTGAAAGTTACAATAGGAATGTCAGTTAAATCCAGAGTTTCTCTGAATGACATTCTATATGCCTGTGCTCTCTTTTCTTTCTTTCTATAGACATCAACAATCTTAGCAAAGAAAGAAGCTAAGATTACAAGTCCTATTACAAATAATATATTCATTACCATATTCTCATCTTTATTTCTGAGTTATTATTTAACACCAGTAGTTCCAAACCCATCTCTGTTATTACCTTCAAGTTTGTCTACACTCACAAGCTTAATCTTGTTACTAAACAACCATCTAAGCTTCTGCCATATAGTTGCTTTTTGACTCAGTTGAACTCTGAATTGACAGATTCTATCACCTTTATTAATAGTTGTAGCTTGGAAGGCAATAGCTGGGAATCTCCATTCATCATCATTACCACAATATGAATTATCAATAACTCCCTCACTATTAGCACACATTATTCCTAACTTTGGAGTACTACTTCTTGGTAATACTACTGCTTCAAAACCTTTAGGCAATTGCATAGCAACACCAAGCTTAATCAGTTTGAAGTCAAAGGTGACATCTCTATGCCTTACTATCTCACCATCAATAGTTTCTCTCTTTCTAACACCAGCTTGTGGTGCTTTAAAGCTAACTGTTTCTGCTGCTCTTAAATCAATCCAATCACCTTTCTCTATAATGAAAGGCAAACATCCTGCTGTTATTCCTTTTACTTTAATTTTCATAATGTTTTCAATAAATCTTCTTTAGTTTTAAATACATACTTTTCCTCAAACCTAATCATACCATCAGTGGATGATATATCACTTGAATAGTAAATATGTTCACCTTGATACACATCAATAGAGTAATGCACTCCCATGATTTTTATGGGAACTGCCCTGTTATTGTGCATAACAAAAGCAGTATCTCCTATACTATACTTAGTTTCAATCTTCATTCCAGAATCTATTTGTTATATCAAATAATCTACCATCTATTACCTTATACAGTCTTTGATTGGTAGTCCTACTGTTAAGTGGACCAAACTCCTCCTTATAAGGTCCAAGTTTAATGTAGTCAAACCACCTTAATTGCCTTGCTACTATATCACTAATCTCTTGCCTACCACTATACCATGCAACCTTTAAGTTTGTATGAGTTTTTACCCAACTTGCCAAAGCTACTATATGTATAGTGTCCCTATCACCACCCATGAAAGACACACAAGATATTCCCTTGTTATCTTCCAAAAGTTTGCTGAGGACTGTCTTATTCAGTGGATTACCAATATCCTCTGCCAAGTAAGAGCTATGACAGCTCTTACAATGACATGGACAATTACTTATATTTATGGCTAAGGTGATTTCATCAGGAACTTCCTGCATTACTATTTTAGTATCTACATATTTCATTTATATACTCTTTTAGTTGCATCCCATTGTCTGCCTTCATCATACTTACTTACTGGTCTCAAGAATCCTACAACTCTTGTCCAAGTCTCCATAGGAGCACCACACTTAGGACATTTATCCATAGCATGTTTAGTAATATAATGACACTCTTCATTAGTACACTCACTGTTAGGAATGTTATAAGTGAAATAAGAAGTTCCCTTCTCTGCTGCAAAGTCCATTAACTTGAGATACTGTTCTTTGCTTAGATGTTCTTCAAGATTACAATGAAGACCTACACCACCATCAAGAAGCTCTGTAAACTCCTTTCCATGCAGTTTAAACCTATCAAGAATACTTGTGTTATCATCCCAAGCATTATAGAAGTAGCTATTATAGATTTTAGTATCATTAGGAACCCAATAACCATCTTCTTTATCCCAGTTATAGTTCTTAGAACTAAGACCTTCTGCTGGAACCAGTTCAGTATTAAACTTAAACTTCTTACTGTTATGTAGTTTATTCTGCTCACTAATAGTACCAGTGATTAATCTACAAAACTGCTTATAATCTTCATTGTAGGATACTTCCATACCTAAGAACCTTGCAGCTTCATTGATACCATTAATACCAATAGTACAGAATAAGTCTCTCATACCAATATAACCAGCAGTAGAAGCATTAAACATGCCTCTTTCTTCCCATTCATAAAGAATAGTTTTATAGGCAATATGATACTTATAGACTCTTTCAAGTATATCTGTTAGTTCAACTCTAATACAGTCTTCCCACTTTTCCTTACCAAATCTATTCTTTATTATTGAATACTTCTTGGCACAGTCTTGTACAATTCTATTGATATTCAGAGTAATAACATTACAGCTACCTGTTTTAACACCTGTAAGACCATTAGTGAAACTGAATACATTCTCCTCAATCTCATTTCTTAGTCTGCAACAAGAAGCAAGACCATTAGGATTGTCACTGATATAGACAAAGAATGAATGACCTTCACTATGCATCTCTGCTGTGAAGTTCTTGTAATCTTCATCAAGATAATTACCTTCTTTATCAGTTAATAATGCCATAGTTTCAACAGGGAAAGTTAGCATAGCTTTGGTTCTCTCCTTATTAAACCACTTCATAAACTTCTTTTGTAGATAAGATACTCTCTCCCATGAAGGTTGTGTTCCATCAGGAAAATAGAAGTCTTTAAATAAAGCCTCCCAATAATACTTATCATAGTAGCTTATATTAGTGAAAGGAGATTGCCAACCTCTATTCTGTGCAGGTTGATTAATGTAGTAAACTATAGTCTGAAAAGCATCTTCAATCTTCTGTCCTATAGTCTTTCTACTCTTAACAAACTCAGAATCAGCATATATATCCTCTCTTAATGGATAATGTTCACCATAATCTTTTACACAGAAGTAATCAAAGTAGTTAAAGAACTCTCCAAAAGCTACAGCACCTTTACATTGGGCTGACAGTAAGAACACTAGGTTATTAAACTGCCCACAGAAGCTTGATAAGTGACTAGCTATCTTAGGAGTTATACCATCCATATCTTTAATTCCACTTGAAACTAATGGATATAATGATACTGCCTCACAATAGTTCTTAGGAACTGCTGAACTGGCTTCATCATGTATATAAATAATATGATGGTTAATATCATCCTCATATTGCTTAGCTACTTCAGGAAACAAGATATTCAACTTATTCTTCATCCTAGTTCTTTGAATAATTCTATTCTTAGTCTTAGGAACTTCAGACTCTAGAGTAACAACATTCTTCATAGATACATTAGCATTAGCATCTGTCTCTGATGAAGAGGCTGCATTCTCATTAGACTTACTATATTTTTCCATATAGTTAAGTCTATCATTGATTTCTCTTGCTTCTCTATGCTTCTCTCTGTATAGAATATAAGATTTAGCTGCTTTATAATTACCAGTCTTCATAAGGAATGTTTCAACTTTATCTTGAATTTCCTCTACACCAATAACATCTGACTCTTCTACAAGTTGCATAAGAGCTGCTGGTACATAGTCAGGTGTTACCTGATTTACAGATTCAAACGATTTATTAACAGCTGAAATAACTTTTTCTATACTAAACTCCTCTTTGGTTCCATCTCTTTTAATTACTATCATGCTGGTTGTAAATTATCTATTTTCATAATACCATTTCTTTCTTTAGCCTCTTTAGTATATTTACTTGAAGGTTCATTTAGATAATAGTCTAATTCCTCTAAGAGCTTCCTCCAATTTCTATAGATATTACCTTCATTATCCTTTAAGTCAACTTCACTAAAGTTACCATAGTATCTCCATACAAGTGGAGCTAATGTATATCTGTTAATGACTATAAAACTATAATGAGCTATCTTGAAATCCTTGAAGTACTCATCTTCACTAATAACTTGTTGAAGTATATATGTATAAAGCTGAGCTTGTATCATATATCTCCATGTAACAAATGATTGCTCAAAGTCTTCTTCTGCATGACCACTAGTTTTTAAGTCTATAGGATATATAACCTTCTCTTCATGGTCAACTATTAACTCATCAAACATACATCTGACAGATATTCCATTGTACTTAGCCTTAAACTTTAACTGGAATACCTTCTCAAATCTAGTATCAAATGGATTAACATAGAAGAAGTACTTAGTGTAAGGGTTATTCTTCAATTCATTAACACAAGCAACAGTATCATTATAATCTTTCTGAGATAGTATCTCTTTATCTGCTGATATAGCTAACAATTTGTAGTAATCATTACACTTACTTTTTATAGTTCTTAGTTTAGCTTCTGCACCCCAAGTTGGTTGATAACTAATAGTATGAGCTAGTATATCATCATCAGGTATTAAATCAATACTTCTATAGTGACTTCCATAACTTTCAAACAAGTCTCTAGCTATTCCTATAAGTGCTTCTGATAATGAAGGAAACTCGCATACAGTAAATCTCTCTTTAAAAGCATCAATTCCATCAGTTAACATAGTATCAACTGCTGAACCAAATCTTAATGCAGGACTTTCTACTTTATCAAAGAGACTACCTAATTTTCTGAATCCTTCTCTATCATACTTACTTAAGGTAGAATAGCTAAAGGCTGGGTCTGCTCTATAGGTAGGTTCATCTACTCTCCATGAAATGTCAACAATACTCTTCCTCATAATCATTAAACTCATCATCTTGTTCAGGCAGTTGTAGCTGGTCTACATAATCATCTACTTCTGTCTTTAGTTTTTCCATTTCATCCACATCTAAACTAAGATACTCTTCCTTAGGATTGTTACTACTAATGTTTCTTTTAGTCTTAACAATAGCTGAATCAACTAACTCTTGCAGTGACTCAAAATCTCTTGAATCAATGAAAGTATGAGCTAATGCAATATCACCTTTTGGCAGGTACTGAGTTAATCTTTTTATTCTCTCCACTGGTTCCATAACCTTTAATTATTTCTATAGCCTCTAGAAGCTGTTTCTTAGTAAAGATTTCAAAATACATAGACTTTTGTCCAGTCTCTCTATATAAATCTTCAAGATAAGCTCTGAATAACTTCTTCTTTATATAGAATACATCATTCTCCATACCTTTAGCCTCTATAACAATAACTACATTATTATATAGAAACACAAAGTCAGGAGTATGTTTTATATCTATTATCTTCTTAAGATTTAATTTAAGAAGCTTAGTCTTCTTATCTTTATCATAGAAAGGTACTGTAGGTCTAAAACCTCTCCATAAGGTGTAAGTAGTTGGTTCATAGAAAGGGTTAAATCCTGATTCTTTAAGAGTCTTGTAAATCATCACTTCAAGTTCTGACTTGAATTTAATTCCATCAAACTCTTTCCTAGAGGCATTAAGTATCTTCTTATTTTCTCCCACCTTTACTAAATGCTGCTAACATAAAGTCTTTCAGTACTTTCTTCGCAGTGACAGCATCTTGAATATTTCTAAATGCAGCAAAGTTTCTGAAATTCTTTATCTTGTGAATATCTTTAACCTCTACAATCTCACCTTTAGCCATATCTATAGTATAGATTTTCTCACTATTCTCAATATGGTCTGGATATTGTCTGTCAAGAATTATAGCTACTTCTCTCAATAAGATTGATAGTACTGCACCCTCATTAATGTAAGCAAGGTTATCAAGGTATTTAAACACATTATCAACCTTCCACTTCAGTCTTTTTGCAATAGACATGATGATAGTCTCAAAAGTAATATCATCTACTGAAGGAGAAACAGGTTTCTCATAACTAACAGTCTCTTCTTTAACTTCCTTAATAAAACCTTCTGAGAGAAGCTTAGTTATAGCACGTTCATTGATGCAATCAAAGAAGAATATATCTCCAGACTTGCATACTATTGCTCCACCAAATTTATCACCTTCACATACAGAATCACCTGTACCTACAAATACATACTTTTTCTTCATAATACTTATTATTTAATTAATACTCTTGGAACCATACTATTGGTTCACCATACTTATCTTTAGTTAATTTACTAATAGTTTTAAAGACTGTAGAAGGCATTCTACTACCTATTCTAGCATAATAAGCTGGATGCTTTTCTTCTAGAATGATATTAGATTTACTATTAATATAAGGTACAAATGTCCTAGCTTGTTCACCAAACAGAACATAAATAATACCTGTATTCCACTCTGATAAATTCTTTAATAACTTAGTCATAAATGGTCTCCATAACATAGTATGGCTACCTACTTTATTCATTTCCACAGTTAATGCAGAGTTTATCATAAGAATTCCTTGATTAGCCCAGCTCTCTAAAGTCTGGTCAAAGATAATACTGTTATGTGGAATTTCAAAATCAACAGCTGCCTCCTTAACAATCTTTAGTGAGGGAGATAAGTCCTCTTCACTTACCTCCTTTCTATTACCAAACAAAATACCTGTTGCTACATCTCTCTGAGGAAAAGGGTCCTGCCCCACCATAACTACCTTCAAGTTATTATATGAACATAATGTAAATGCTTTAAACACATCAGGTATATTAGGACATATAGGCTTCCTTATATTGCCTATAGTCTTAGTAACCTTATCTAATTCATTAACATCTATAACCCTAATCCAATCACCAAAGTATTCACCTAGTGTCATACCAACTTAATTTGATCTGCAACTTCAGAAGCTCTAACACTCAACATGTTATTTATATCCTCATCAGTATAATCACTACTAAATGTAGGAGTTCTTACAAACCTACTAATATCATCAATAATGACTGTAGTTCTTATAGAATTACCAGCATCAAAACATCTTATATTTTGACTATATGGTTTTCTAAACTCTGATGATAACATAAAAGGCATTATTTTATTCATAATTGCTTTACACACTACATCACTTTCACTTCTAACAACATCAGAATGAATATACAGTCTGACCTCATCATAAGTAAAACCTTTTATAGTACCAAAAAATGAATCACCTGGTTGATCATGAAGTATGTATCTACCAACAAGAGTACAAAGCATAAGAAGTTTTCCATCATTATCAAATATGCAGCCTCTACTTCCAATATAAGTTGTGTCTTTGATAGTGACTCTGGACAACCCTGATTCTGGTGATTCAGCAAATACCTTTGATATAAAGCTATCAGCAGTTCTTACAGCAGGATTGTAATCTCTAACATAAATTGGAAATACTACTTCTTTCTTTACAGGAGTTACTTCATGATATACAATCCTACTACTAATAACATCTTCAACATGTCCTCTCATAACTACAGGAACTATTATCTCAGGACCAGTTATATCAGCTATAAAGAACTTTGAAAAGACATTATTTCTTTCCCAGTTTATATTTGGACTATAGCTTATAGGACTATACTCATGGTGGCTATATGCAGAACTTAGAAAGTTTATAGCATCTTTTAATCTTGAACCTACTCTTGCCATAATTACATCTCTACTTTAAAATACATAGTACTTGCATCATAGGTAGTTAAGAAAGGAACATCTCTTGGGAATACTGGATCACATTCATTAGCTACAAAGTTCATAAATAGATTAACCATTACAGAACCAATCATATTAGCCATGAAAGTAGTTTGTTTGTAACTACATAAAGTCTCTTCAGCTTCAGAGTCAGCAAACAACCATTCTTCCTCATAGATTCCCATTGCTCTTTCATCATCACCTTTAATTGCAAACACTTGAAACTCTTCTGCTGCAAGTCTCCCATCAATGAATAAGCATTTATCTTTATCATTTGAATACCTAACATGAGTTTTCCATACTCTATAGAACGTCTTTCTAGCTTCCATGTTATCAAACCCACATATCATTATATCCCTAGCTGGAGTTCCATCAGTAATTCTCTCTCTTAAAGCATTTGCATTATAGAAGTTTGAATACTTCTTCATTGTGTTATATATTGCATTGACTTTATATTCTCCTATATTCTCCATGCAATATAATTGACCAGACATGTTAGCTGATTCCACTATATCATCATCATACATAACGATTTTAAATGGATGCATTCTTGATAATAAGAAGGCAACATAACTACCAATACCTCCTAATCCAGCTAATAATATAATCTTTGTTCTAATCTTGTCATACCATGAGGCACCACTAAATCTACTGGTAACATCTTCTACTAGAAGAGTAGGAGAGTTAACAGGGATTTCATTATTCTGAGATTCAAGAGCTGCTGCTAGAAGTGCTTCTTCCTCTGAGGTTAATTCCACATGAGATTCTTCAACTAAAATAGGAATGTCATCAGCAAAGACTTGGTTAACCTGCTCTTCTACAGATTCACTAGTCTGCTCCTCAGATACGTTAGTTATTCTAATAATATCATTAAGCACCTCTGCTGCTTGAGCTTCAGGGGTTTGATTATAAAATCTATCCATTTCAAGTGTAGAACTTGTTCCTGCTTCTATAAGTTGTTCATTATTATCCATATCCATAATTAAATAATATACCTTTCAATCATTTCAATAAACTGATTGATGTATTTTCCTCTATTAGTTAACTTATTAAGTTTCTCAACTAAATCATAAGCAACTAATGCAGCTAATACATCATCTTCATACTGCTCAAGAGCTGGGTCTTCAGCATAATAAACCAAGAATTCAACATAACCTTCTGCCCAAGCATGAAATAGTGAATCATCTTCAAATCTTTGAGCATATGATTCCTCTCCTATTTTAGCTAACTCTTCAAGTGTTTCATTCTCATACACTCCATAAGAAATATCTCCAGTTACTAACTGTCTTGCAATTTCTTCAATGATAGTAGGATCAACTTTTACTTCACCATATGGAGGTATTACTTCTTCTTGAGTTTCCTGTTCAAATGGAAGTTCTTCCTGTACTGAAGGAGTACTCACTGGAGGAACATAAGGTTTATTCTCAGGAATAACATTGCCTCTTCCTACATTAGTCTGATAGTTAAAGGCTGTGTTCTTAGGAGTGCTAGGCTTAGCATCCTCCCATTGTTTAGTAGTATTATTATATACTCTAGGAGTGTAACTATTATACCCACTACCACCTTGCCAACTACCTCCATAAACAGGAGTAGCTTTCTTTTTGGCTTCCTCTTTTTGCTTTTGAACTTCCAGAATTCTATCAGCAAGCTCTTTAAAGGGATTATTAATCACAGGCCTTTCTACATCAAGCATGAAGTATTCAAGCTTCTTTCTAGTAAAAGAATAACTAACAGGTTGTCCAATTGATTCTTCACCATTATATGTAGGATACTTAACATAGCCTGTTGCTGTCATTTCTTCAGAAACTACTCTTGTAATAGCTGCTTTGTAAGTACCTTTAGTATCAATAATCAAAGATACAAAGTGGATTCTATCACTGCCCTCTTCTCTAAGAGTAGATAAGTCTGTTCCACTAAAGAATGCACCCATTGTATGATGTGAATGCATTAATCCTTGATATACATCTTCTCCTAATAGTTCAGGATGATCTATCATATATCCTATTACATCAGGAGATTGATTGAATTCAGTATAACCACTTACACCTATATCCTGTAACAGGAAATCAAAGGCAGTGATTACTAAATCTTCAGTTTCAAAACTACCAGATACAGTATAAAATAAAGTACCTGAATATTCTATTGATGGGAACTTGTCTAAGAAATATCTTATCTTTCGTTCAAGTTCTGGAGTGACTATCAACTTATATGAAGTAGACTTTCTTGTCAGTTCCAGTAGTTTGGGTTTCGTTTCTATACTCATAATTAACTATTTCTAAAATACATTTATAAAAATGTTCTACAATCACTGAAGATAGGAATGTAGACATATTATCATCATTCGTATCTGTATTACCTTCTCTTATTTTAAATAAAACAGGCTCACCTTTAAATATGCAAACTTGCCTACCTACATACTGAAAGTAATTATCAGCTGCACTATATCTGCTGATATATATCTTATTGTTATTTAAAACACCTCTATACAATAGACCTTCTAAAAGTAATTCTCTATAGGAAGTAGTTACTACTCCCTCTTTATACCTTATATTGTACCATTCAATAAACTCATTACTTATAAATATGGTCCATTGAATATAGGACATACCTATGCCATAACCATTAAGAAAGTCAAATTTTAATTTCTTCTTTCTTAATAACCACATCATAAAGTCTTTATATAGATCAGTGTTAAGAGAGCTGTAGCTTCTAAGTTGATTATCTCTATACATAGGCCATGTAACAGATTGCACTCTCATACTACTACCACCAAGTTCTTCAAGTTTATGATAAGGTCCTCCTGCCAAGGATTCAACTTGAACATATTTGCTTAATTCAAGACAGAATAATTCCCATCTTAATTCATCAAATTCAATACCACTATCATTTAATGTTGCAATAGTACCTCTAATAGGTCCTGAACCTAAACAGGGACTTTGAAATTCTGTTAGTCTGCTAAAGGGAATAGAACTAATATGACTATGCATATAACCATTTCTTAATTGAAATAAATCATACTCAGACCTATTCAATCTAAAATCACCACGCATAGTACCTGAATAAGTAACTGTAACTTTAGCATAAAGTTCCCATATATCTATATACTTATCATTCTCATTGATAATTCTCACCTCAGGAAACCTAACAAGTATATTTATTCTGGAAAATGATGAATCTTCTATTGTATCATCAATCATGATGAACTCTTCTGAATGCAACATTTTTGCATTGTTGATATATTCATCTAATGATGGATAATTCTGCATATCTACAAACTCTTCACCAAAGAAGTTCTTGAATACACCATAAATGATGTTAGGCTTCTCCATGAATGAGTTGTATAAATTTGTTAGTCTTTCTTCTACACTCATTGTATCACTAAAAAAGAAGAGGCTGATGATTACTCACCAACCTCTGTATTGTTATTTATTTAGCCCAACCACCAAACAAATCATTGATTTCACTGTTTGAAAGTTTTTCTTCTTTAACAGCTTTAGTTTCAGTTGGTTGTTCCTGTTTCTCAGACACTACACCTGTATTAAGTTTCTCAAAAAGATCACTATAATCATCATCGAGATCAATTTCTTCATTAAGTCTATCAATAAGCTCATGAAGAACTTCTCTTGCTACTTTATCTACACATTCTGTGCAAGGTGCAACACCAGTAATAGGTTCACCTTTAGTCACTTCTGTGATAGTAATGTCAGGGTTCTCATCTACAGCTACTTCTTCCACCTTCTTTGCTTTAGGTGCTTTTGTAACTACTTGAGATGCAGGCTTAGATTGTTCTGCAAGAAATGCCAACAAATCAGGAGTTTTACACTGAGTTGCATTCTTACCAAACTTTGCAGTTACTGCTGCACCTAAACCTTTAGCCTTGATTTCCTCAAGAGTATTCTTTCTTTCAGGACTCAAAGCACCTGACTTAATCTTCTTATTAGCTGTAGTCAGCATGAACACCAAGTCATTAGTAGTAGTTGCAGGATTAGTTCCCTTTGCAGGCACAGGCACATTTACAGGAAGAACAGAAGCATCATCTTTCAACTCTGTTCTAGTTCTACCTTCATAGAATGTCATGCCATCATAGTTAATACCTGCTCTTCTCATGTCTGCTTTCAATGCACCAAGAGTTTCTGCTTCTGACATAATGCTTTTCTGATTTGAGCTGTTGCTCAGGACAAATAAAATTTTTCTAGCTTCCATAATGTTTCTTTTTTTTTAATTAATTAAAATGGGATATTACTTTTTATTTCTTCTCCATTTATAAGGCTGAAGATTACCTGTTTGAATTGATTTGGGTCTTGTAGTCCTTTATATAAGTCAGATACATCTTTATATCCATAATTAGGTAATACTAAATTAGTGAACCCAGTAGACTCTGACAGTTTCCTTGCATCTTCCAAGCCAGCTTCATCATTATCCAGAAGTATATAAATCTCTTTATATCTTCTTTTAAGTTCACTAATTGCAGTATCACTCATTGTATAACCTTCTCCTTGTATAGCTATTGCTGGTATTCCAGTATTAGCCCACAAACATAAGGCATCTTTCATTGAAGCACAAATAACTAACTTTTCACCAAACTCAGGTATTTTAGTCCAAAGACTAATGACAGACCTATCATGCTTATTGCTCCACTTGAAGGTAGTACTGAATGGCTGGTATATCTTAAGAGTAACCTTGCCTTCTTTCCTTTCAACATAAGCATAAGCATATTTATCAGCAACAAAGGTAAATCTATTAGAACCTTTAATGACTATTTTATGTGATATAGGATATATATCAGCATATTTTAACCATCCAAGAGATATTCCAAATGATTTCCAATACTCAATATCATGTTGTTTCCAACATCTAATTCTGCATTGTAAATCAGTCTCCTCATTGTAGTTACTAATTGATTTAGGCTTCTTCATTTTACCTGATTCATGGGTAGTAGTGGCTATATTGGGTAAGTCTTCCCAGACTCTCTTTAAAACTTCTCTGTAACTCACCCCCCAATACTCACCTAACATATCCCAAAGACCTCCTGAAGTCTTTCTAGCTAAGTCTTTCCAGTATATCTTGTTTCCATCTAATGTATAAATGCCAAAGGATGGATCATTATCTACTCTCAAAGGACTAGATACAACACATGGGATTTCACTAATACCGAAATAATAATATAATATATCAGACTCACTGACTTTGCTCAATAAATCTTCAAGAGTTATGTTAAAAGTGCCACTACTAAATGCCATAAGTTAGTTTAGTTAAATGTTATTTATTTGCTGCCCAAGCCCAAGGACTGGCTGATTCAGGTGTGTCTGTACTTGTAGTACTTGGTGCTTCATTGAAGTTAGTTGATTCAACTACATATTCATGCAATGGTTCTACACTGAATTCAGTGTTACTATAACCGCCTGCATTTATTCTGCTTTGAATCTCTTTATCAAGAGAACTGTAATCAGTAACAGAATTCTTCAAGAACTTCTGAGTAAATACAGCTTGATACTGCTTGTTATCATCAGTTGTTCTTACACCAAAGCAAGCCTTCACTACATTCTTAGGTTGGAGCTTCAAGATAGATTCCAGTTCACTGTAATCACCTTTGAAATAGTTGTCAATGTTGTCAAGTCTGGCAAGTGCATCATCAAGATTAGCCAAAGTCTTAACAACCTTATCACCAGTATTCTTATCTATATAAGAATAAGATGGATTAGGAATGTTAAGATATGCCTTGATGAAGTTGGTCAACTCTTCTTCACCAATATAGGCAGGTCTATAATCTTTGTCAAGATTTGCAGGACCACTTGCATATTGAGGAATTGCATGAATTTTAGCCTCTTCAATTGTAGGCCATGCAGTCTGACCATACTTGTCAATCACTTGAACCTTGGTAGCATCTCTGTTATACCTGATTGCTTTCTTAATGAAGAAAGTAATTGACTTTCTCATCTCAATGCCATTACATTTTGCAGGATCAGATAATACAAGGAAGTCAATTCTTACCTGAGGAACTTTAACCTTGTTACCATCAGGTCCTACTTCAGCTTCACTAATATAGGTTGGCTCCTCTTCTACATCAAAGTTGTAGAAATCACTCAGTAATGCCTTGTTAGGATTTACTGCTGCAACAAATACAGGTGCAACACCTATATAGAGCTTTCTTACATGTTCTTTAGACTCTGAACCACTGGCAAATGCCATCATTACTTTTGCACTATTCTTCTTCATATTATTCAAATGTTTTTTATGCTTCAAAAGGTAGGGGGATTTGACTCATCTAACTTCAATCCAAAAGGATTAACAGGAGCTTCTTCAGCTCTCAGTACATTGTCTTGTGCCTGCAAATCTGATACAGATACCCCACACACTGTTTCCTCTACAGGAGCTTCAGCAGGACTCTCTACAGGTTGACTCATAGCAAGTTCCATTTCACCATTGAGTACTTGTTCTGATGTAAATCCACCAGTTACTTCAATGATTGGCTGCTCAAACAAGTCAATACTTCTGTTTACAGATTCAAGTTCTGCATCAATTTTAGCCTTCTGTGCTTCTAACTTAGCCTTCTTAGCTCTGAATGTTTTCACATTAGCAGCAGTTCTTTTAACTGTTGCTAATTCTGTTCTACTTAATTCTTTCATGTTTCTTTTAATTAATATATTAATAAAATTGGGTTATTTCCTCTATTAATGGAATTCTGTGATGCATATAAGGTATTAATAGTATGCTCTTTCTTTAACATTTCTAGTGTATCAAGAAATATTTCATTTAGTAACACTCTATTTATACTAATGATCTGAACAAATTGAATGGATAGTTGAGGAGATTTACCATGCTCAACACAATAGTTAAGTATAACATCTTTCTTTGTAATATCATTATAAAAGCCAGGACTATTCTGTATATCCCTTAATAACTTAACTACTTGTTCTCTATCCATTATTCTCTGTTATAATGCTTATTAATTAACTTCTTTACATACCCTAAATCATTAGGAATATATAATGGACACTCATCCAATGCACCAATAGAATCCTTTGCAGGATATTCACCATCAAAGTCAATCACAAACTGTTTAATTGCTTTCTTGTTTTGATCATCCCAACCTGCCTTACCATAAAGAATAATATCAAACTTACCTTCTGGTGTAATATAACCATCCACCATATTACCAGTAGTCTTGAACTTATAAGAAATGGAATCACCATTCTTATCTTTATACTCTTCATAATGAGCCATAGCAAACAAGTCTTTCTCTCTGGTTGGAATAGCTTCAAATGCATTGAAGATAAGTCCCATACCATAACCAATTTGCTTAGGAGTGTCCCAACCACCTTTCATAGCATTTGCCATGTAATAATCCTGAGATAAGTAATTGAAATCATCAATTACAATATTCTTGAATGGTGATTGAGATAACATCTCAATAGCTTTTGCAACTGTCTTGAATTTCTCAAGACCTGAGATATTACCAACTTGAATTCTGTTACCATTACCAATAACATTCTTCAGGCTATCTGCACTAGTAACTCCATCAATTAACTTATAGTCCAAGTTAGCAAGTTCTCTGTTTGCACATTGAATGAGAAATGTCTCTGCTGGGTTTAACCCTTCAATACCAAACTTCTTTCTACCACACAATGCAGTAGTTTTACCAAAACCTGATTTTGCTAATACTAAAATTTTAGCCATTTAACTTCTCCTTTATTTTTCTTTTAAACCGTGCAAAGATAGATAATCTTTTCCATCTATGCAAATACTTTCTTCTTGAAGACATAAAGAACACCTTTGAACTTTGTGGTACTCCTCTAATATATTTCAGATAACTATATACCCTTGCAAGACCTTCTGTATCTTTAGGTAAAGGAAGTTCCTGAAAATCACATACAGCACCATCAAAGAACAAAGGACATAAACCACCCATTTCACCATCTCTATTAACAAGAACCTCAAGGAATCTAATATTATCTCTAAACTTTGTTATGTCATATTCTTTATACTCATTGAGTTCAAACTTGAATGGACTAAACAAACCTAGAAGTATATTACAATCTCTTGCAATATATTTACTATCACCTAATCCTTGTGCTGATGGTCTAATCTTTCCACTGACAAAGTTATTATTACTCTCATTCTCAAAGGATTGTTGCTGAATAATTACAGGACTCATACCATAGTTATTTCTAAGATACTTTGCCAGATATTCAGATAACTTATCCATTGATTGTTTAAGATTCATTCCTCTTTCAGTGTCAATTAAACCAATATGATCTATAAATGGAATAATATACTCACCTGGGTCATTAGGAACATAATAATCAAAGGAATCTGTTTCATTAAGTTCTCCTAACTCATCTCTATAAACAGCTTTCTTTGTATGTATAACCCCTCTTCCTTCTGCATATCTCTTACATTCTTTATAGATGCCAGTAGGATTAGCAGTAGAGCTAAATATGACATTCTCTTCAAAGAACTTAAACATGTCTTTATATTCCTGAGTCTGTAATAGATCAAGTACTTCCTGAGACAAAGGCTTATCATTCTTTGAGCTTCTTAAGTCTCTTGGAGACACTCTTATCTTACCTTTAGATAGATAATACAGAATGTGACTCATAAATCTCTGCATTACTCTTTCAGGAGTTTCTTCAAGTGCAAAGTATAATATCTTCACTCTTACTTTATCTCTATTATGATAAGCATATATAAGAGGAGTGTACATAAAGACATGTGAAGCAAATTGAGATTTACCACCTTTTGTAACAGAAGTCACACAATAGTAAGTTGCTTTTTCTATTCCTATAAAATCATCATTGAACCTAATGAATGGTGAAGGTATGCTATTAATACCACCTTCAAGTAGATTATTTCTTCTCTCTTCAAGACCTTTTAATACTCTTTCATATAATTCCATACTATTTTAATTTTGCTGTCCAGTCAGAATCTGTCATATCACTAGTTTCATTCTCTATATAAGTAGCTAAATCTGATACCTCACTAACATAGCCTACACCATCAGAGTCTACCTTTCTTTCATCTTTCCAAATGAAATACTTTAATACTCTCATATAAGCATAGTTACCATTAAAAGATTTAACATACTTATCAGTTGCTTCAAGAATCTGTTTATCAGTGAATTTGTTTCCATACAGCTTGAAGAACTTCTTTAATCTTAGTGTAACATCTTTCTTATTACCTCTAAAATACTGAGAAGTACCTTGCTTCTTTTGCTGTGGAAACAATGCCATCATCTTAAGAGCTAAGTCTTCAATCCTATCTTGTGGCTGTCTGTCTTTATCAGAGTCTAACAATACACTAGATACTCTCTCATCATAGCCCATAGTTACAAGATATTTATTAAACATATCCTTAACTAATGCCTTCTTATCTTCAAGATTAGCAAATAAAGTAGGCACATCAGCTCCTGTTTTTACAAGAGCTATTGCCAATACTTCACTCATAGTCAGATTATATTTAGCACAAACATCTTCATCAATTGTAATTGTCATACTTTAATCTGATTTAAACTTTCAACTACTGTTACAAGCTCTGGATTGTAATCCTCAAGCATTTTCTCAATTATCTCTTCTTCTCTTGTGTTGTTGTAGTAAGGTATAATTAATACAGGGTTAGGATGTCTTAGTAACCTTCCTAACTTCTGCTTAATCATAGTATCACTACTATTCAAGGAAGCATAGATACCAACCTGACAATCAATAAGATTCATCATACCACTATAGTTTTCACTACACATGACTTTAACCACAGTTAAAAGCCACAGCAAAGCATCATGTTTTGTGGTCTGGACTATATCTTCACCAAAATATTTATTTGTCCTACCTAAAAGTATTCTATAAATACTCTGTGGATCAGAATACCCAAACTTTATAGCCATTCTTTCATAGAAATCTTTATTTTTTCTACCACCTAAAGTTCTATTTTCCAGATTGAACTGATGTTTTATGTAGGCTATTTGTTCAGGTGTAGCAATTCTCTTTTTATTTGATAAACTTAACTTCTTCTTATCCTGCAATCCTAAGTTATATGCTCTAATTGTATTTTCAGAGCTGCTAACATACTGAAGATTCTCAAATCTATTATCCAAGGAATTACCATTTATATGATCTATCTCCCATTCTGGATAAGTTTTTATTTCTTCTGAGAATGCTTCCATTACTAGTTTATGTACTAGAGGATTAATAAGTTTACCGTCTACATTAAACCCAACATGATAATAACCATGAATATTGCATGGGGTTAATATATGTTCAGATTTATTTCTATAACCATTCTTACATTTTACAAGTCTGGCTTTAGATTTTACTCTTCCTAAATTGCTAACTAGATAATTAGTATTTAATCTAATTTCTTTCCAAATTTCATTTTTAGTGTCTACCATTTCGATTTATATTTATTTCTGCAAATTTACAAATATTAAAATTAATATGCAAGCTTAGCATGTTAATAGATATAAACCTACTCCCCTTCTGAGGGATAGTCTCTACACCTTCCTTTTTATAGGCTTGGCTCGGTATTACCAGCTATCTTATTTCTAAGACCTTAGGCTTTCTTAGAGAGCTTATTTATATATTTCACTCTTACCGAATTAGATAGATATGGGCATGTTTGTCTACCCTCATTAAGCATATTACATGATGTTATATGATTAATTTTCTTTTGATTGAACTTCTCAAGAATTTCAATAGAGTCTTTATTCTTACTATTGATACAGTTCTTACCTAGTATCTCTGTTTGTTCAATAGAGTTACAAAAGGTAAGACTTCTGTGGTTCTTAAGTAACACTTGAAGGTTTTGTACAATGGGATTCTTAAATGTACCCAACATTTTTAATCTTAAACCTGCTAGATATAGCCATTTATTTTTAATGACATCATTCTTACTCCTCATATACATTCTCTTCCAGTATTCAATCTTTGAGCCAATCTCATAGATATATTCTGCTTGAGTACATAGTACAGTTATAGATGTGTAGGATTTATTCTTAAGATATTTCCATCTGTCTCCATAATCACAAGTAACCTTCTTTCCTTTAGATGAATTCTTCAATTCTAATGGATACTTCCTATTAGTATTATCCAACTTATAAGGTATAAGATATACTCTTGGATCAGGTAAAATACCTTCATCTATAGCCTTCTTAGCTGTTACTTGGTAACAATATAGTCCTTTGAAGTGACACTTTAGTTCATCCTTGAATTTACCAACAGTAGCTGACAGCAACACACACCACTTGAACTTCATAGTATCTATGTGTCCTAAAGACATCTCAGTAAAATGATGGCACTCATCTGCTATTAACATATCAAATGATTTATCTTTGTGCTTCTTTATTCCTACATAAGTACTAAATGTTACATACTTCAAATATCCACCAAGCTTCCACTTAGTGAATTCTTCTTTCCAATTATCTATTAAGACAAGTCTTGGAACTAATATAAGAATACTCTTAGGTTTTCTCTTATTCATTAAGTCTAAAGCTTGTTTAGTCTTACCAAATGAAGTAGGAAGTTCAAGGAGTATGTTACTTGAATCTATAGACTGTATATCTTTTGATACTATATCTCTATTCATATCTACGGAGGTAATTTACTTACAATTGATTTAACTTTACTAATGTACTCAATATCTTCTGCATATTTAATTCTAAGTAAGAAATGATAATAGTCTTCACCATCTTTCTGCTTATACTCTATCATATTCTTATATGCTATGATGCAATTAATCCAATGGTCAAAGTTATAATACTGTTGAGCTTTACTATTATACAACCCAAAGATGTTATTCTTCTCTTTGCATAGCCTTGATTTATAATTAGCACTCTCAAGTTTAGCTTGTGCCAATACTATCAAAGGTTCCTTAATTTCATAATAGACAAGGGCTTTTAGCAATGTACTATCATTCAATTCTTCATTGAGAAACTCTGGTTGTTCTAACTTAACATAATGTGCAGGAGGCTTCTTCTCTGTATTGAATATATGAAAGACCAACCCTGTAAGTGCTGCCACCCATATAACAATAAACACAATAATAAAATCTCTTAGTTTCATGATTAGATAACTTTAATGATTCTTACATTATCAGGTAATTTCATGTATTCATCCCAATCTGCATATGAATTAGTGAAGTACACTTCATCATAGTTCTCACTGAGAGTAGTGATACCTTTGGGGTTAACCATGTGAGTTACATAGATAGCCAACTTCCTATCAGGATTAACTTCTCTAATCTTATTAGCAATCCCTACAAAGGTTCCACCTGCATCACATAGATCATCCATAACCACAAGAGGAAAGTCTTTAAAATCTTCATCTTGAAGTAATTCAGGATTCTCTATATGAAATCCTTCTAATTTACCTGTGTCTGGATTACGAGTTTTACTACATATGAGAACTTCACCCAAGGTTTGATACCTATTAACTGCACCTGCATCTGGATATACTGGAATATAACCAGTGAAGTTAGGTATTCTTGAATCCAAATGACCCCAAAACTCCTTAATAAGGAGTTCTGTCTTGATTGAATGAGGCTCAAGCACATTTACAGCTTCTGGATTCATACTATTAATGAGATTGGCTACTATCTTTAATGAATATGCTTCATTAAAGCTAATAACTCTATCCATTCTCATAGACATAAGATAGTATATGTGAATACCAAATGAAACCTCATGCCTATTCAGTATATCTCCTATCTGTAATAGGATGAACAAGTCTTTTGGACTTGTAATTCTACATACCACAATAACCTTATCTTTTCTATCAATACCCTCAAGTTTGATATGAGACTCACCATCAGGAAATGTGATAATCTCAAACTTAATATCACTTTTCTCTGGTCTAACTAGATTTAATACTTGCATATCTTCTTTATTTCATAATTTATATTTCTCTTTTTTGTATGCTTCAATATCTGAGATTTTAACTACATAATAGTAGTAATCGTTTATACTCCAATTCTTATAAGTAAAGAATTTCCATACAGTAACTTCATACTGAGAACCATACCCAACTACCTTAGCTATAACAAACTCTTTTAGTTGTTCAACAGCCTTCTTTCCATAGATTCCTCTTGTTTTATCATTAGAGTCTTGAAGTGATTCCCATTTAATACTACTAACAAGATACACTGGCAAAAGCATAAGGTTGCCTTTAACTACTACCCACATTTTAGTAAGTAGTTGGGGACCTCTAATACCTAAGACAAGAGTTATATTCTTCATAGTCTCAGAGTCTGGAAAATGGCTACAGTTATACTCTATATGTGACCTGTTAAATAGTTCTACCCTCTTCTTAGATGCCTTATAATTGAGAATACCATTAGATACATAGAATCCACCCAACTTAAGACCACGATTAGCATAGTTATCACGTTGGTGTATAAACTCATTAAATATCCCTTGAAGACTTCTTATTTGAGCATATTTACTACCTTCTTGAAGAAACTCTGAATAGACTTTATCTACTGGTCTTCCAACTCTTGCCATTAGGAATTTCCTTATCTTACTATATGGGATATGTACTGATCCTCCACTAGTTTGACTCCAATAACCACCTTTGTCAGACTGTACTCTCATAGGTAAATGAGTAGCATCAATCTTATTCATAGAAGCTCTTTTAGTCTTCTTGTATAATCTTGACCTTTTACCATTGCCTACTCCTTGCATTTTAAGTTCATAACTCATATTAAAATAGTTTTATGTAGGTTCTACTACAGTTACCCAACCAATCATACTTATTAAACCAGAAGAATAAATGATATTTATCCCTAGATTGAATTAAATCAAATCTAGGTTTATATCTAATTATTCTACTGGTTATATAAGCTATTAGTGATACAATAACTAATATTTTAAGATACATCATATAGGTTTATTATTATCTTTCTCTCTTGCTTTGTTACATAGTACATAATTGAATCTCTGAAGGAGTTCATATATAATTGGGAGTTCTTCTACTTTTTTATCACTTAGACAGTTATCAACACATAGCATATCTAATACAGGCAAAGTGACATTAGAATCAACATCCTTTAAGATAGCTTTTATAGTATTACCAGTATCTATGAAATCATCTACTATTACAGAGAAAGGTCTATCCGTAGATTGAAGAAATCCTACACCTGACATATTATAGTCATGTGAACCTTCCTCACGCTTTCTTGATACTATAATACTAACATCATGCTGTTTCTTCTTTAAGATATACCCAACAGCTCCAGCTAATATAGTACCAGAAGTACCTCTGCATATTAATGCAACAGACCTCTCTCTTCCTGCTATAGTGTGGATAGTACGAGCTACTTCAACTATGTAGTCTCTATTTTTGTTAAATGAGGCTCCTACAGGATAAGCACAATTAGTATCTTCTTTGAAATGGATTAACTGCATATTATTATCCCCCCCCCCTCATTTACTTGAACAAGGCATCCAATTCATCAGAACTAAGCATCTCTAGGGCTTTCTGAGCATCTTCTTTATTCTTAAAGTATGGTACTGATAATAGAATGTAACTATTACAAAGAACTATTTCTATAGTTCCAATGCTCTTACCAATATAGTAATTATTAGTACCAGATGAAGGAACCCAATCACCATTGAAGTATGCAGCTATGTTGTATAACTTACTAAGAACCTTTATCTTCTCTATACTACTTGTGGTAATACCACTGATGGATGTTTGACATGTAACCAACTTACCACTTCTCCACAGCTTATCAAGTATGTCTGAGTAGGCTATTTCCTCCTTTAGCTCTTCTTCTGAGTAAGCTTCAAGAGCTAGTTGTTTAAGTGTTATGTTCCTACCTTCATACCACTCTCTGGCTTTCTCTAAGCTAATACTAATATTTCTTTTCTCCATAATCTTTTAAATTTAATGAGTTGAAAGGAAAAAGAGCCTACTTTCACAAGCAAGCTCTTTTAAAATTGAAATTAAAACACAAAACGAAAAACAAAACTTAATCTTCAAATACTTGATAGGTAAATGAAGTACCACCAAGTCCTTCAGCAATCCTCTTCAAGTGAGCTTCAAGTCTCATCTTATCATTCATGCCAGCCCAAGTTCCTGCTTTACACCAATAAGGGCATAATTCCACATCAATCATAGCATCATAAGCATCTTTGCTGATGTTCAATGATTGACTTGCAGGAGCACTCTTTCTGGTTTGAACAGTAAGAACTTCCCTGTCTTCACCTTTAGGACCAGATACTTCTATTTTAAACTCATTAAAACTATTTGGTGTGTTTTCAGCCGCCTGCTGACTTAACATTACACTGCCTGGCAGTTTAATGGAAAGATTTACTTTAACTGTATTATTCATGTTACTTATTGATACTAAAATCAATCTCAATTGGTTCCAATACTATTGGTTCAATAGTTAACTCTTCTTGAGTTATCTCTATTGCTTTATCATCCCACATATCAGCTATACCAGATTTCTGGGATGCAGTCTCTTCCATATTCATATTTCATTGTCAAAATCAGGATGTTTATTCATTAAATACTTACTTACATCTAATACTACTAAATGCTGCACTCCTATAGCTGTAATTACTCCTATTATTATATTCTGCCATGCAGGCAATACTTCCCATGATGATAGATATAATATACATAGAATAATTGTTATGATTGTAGTATTACAGTATATACAATAACCTAATGGGTATGCTAACCAAGCCTTGAATCTATCAATCTTTCTAGGCTTTATGTTAATACACTCATTGCACCATAGGTCATCTTCAATCTCAGCCCAAGGCTTCAACCATCTGTAGTAGATGAAGTTGAATATCTGATTCTCTCCTTTAAGGCAATTCCTATAGAATAGCCCTATTAACCCTCCTACTAATCCTAGAAGGATAAACTCAAATAACAGTGTAATCATCGGTTATACACTTTAAGTTCTTTACCATTACATGAGGCAAACAACATAAATACTCTACTTCCTTTTCTTCTTAGTACTTTCATTACTGTAATGCATTAAGTATGCTACTGTGTGTGTCATCAAAGTTGAATTTGTCAATGGGAACTACATAGCTCCAATAACAATAAGTTACTATGTTACCACCCTCATCCAGAAGATATGCTGTATGGTTATCACGAAAATTTCTAAGTCTCCAATCATAACCATCATCACTTACCATTACTGGAGCTTTATCCTTCAAAAAGTAAACATTATCCCAGTTTCTTTTATCCTTAGAAGGAAATAACAAGCATTCACTATTAGGATGACCTTTATAATATCTACCATCTTTATAAAAGGTAGAGGTTGACTCTCCTACTCTAACTTCTATCATGGCGTCACTTACACTTTCAAGTTTAACTTCTCCAAACAAAGGACTAAATAATTTAGTACCTTTAGGAGCATTTTTGAGTATTTCTGCTATATTCATTATTTGAAATAATTAGGTTTATAAAATATTCTTTTCCACCAAGGAAGATTCTCAAATACATTGATGATATTTAATGCCCCATCAAGGATAGCCAGTCTTTCATCACCATATTCCTTCACAATCTTATGAGTTTTCTCAAATATCTCATCACAGATTCTTCTGATTTGATAGTATAATTTCTCAGATGGGTCTAATGTTCCACCAACATGAATATTCTTACCTCTCCACCTATAATTAAAATCAATAACTATACTAAGGCGAGGTATATTACTCTGGCTTCTCAGTTCATCATATTCTTTCTTTGAAAGAATAACACAGTTCTTATTATCTTCCATATTACAAATCTATAAGATTACATTTACTAATATACCACTCAAACCAATCAGGGATACCAAATATACTATACATTATAAGCAACTGTATAGCACATATCAGTATAAGTACAATAATCATCTTGCCTAAGTCTGGTATAACTAACCACCAACTCTTGACATTCCACCAGTATCTAACTAATGTATTCTTCATAAATAGCACCATTAGGTTTCATTCCTTCACAATTCTTTTTGACTTTATTTATATACTCAATTGCTTCTTCCTTTGTACAACATACTGCAATAAGGTAGTTATTGAAGTAAACTCTATACTTGAAAGATTCAAACTCACAATCTAGTATAACTGAGAACTTATTTTTAATAGTCTCAACCTTCTTACTTTTTACACTATTGCCTTTCACTATGTAAAGTGCAATAGCACTAATTGCACACATAAGGATTGTAATCCATACTATAATTATTACCATATTACTATTTTTTAATTAGTTTATTGTTCCTTCAAAGTGCACTCTACAGGTATTGATGAACCTTTAATATATTGTTTAATTAAAGTACAATACCTTGTAGTGTGCCTTCTACTATTCCTTATAGTTTTACTCCTGCAATAAGGACATTCACCACAGGAGTATATCCTTATTACTTTCATCTCTTTTCAAGTTTAACTTCAACAGTAATAGGTTCAATATCCTTCCACTCAGTAATCATATTACTATCCACTGGTTTACCATCATTGAATGTACAAATAGTTATGTGTGGGATTTTATTTACAGATACTAAGGGGAATATATTTACTTTAAAAGCCATAGCTTTATCAGATATTCCTATCCCTATAATCTTTATTTCAAAATCCTCATGTAATTTATCTATTAGAAAATCATGAAGATTACTATTATCCCACGTTAGTTGAGACCTATGTAATAATGTACAATGGTCTAAGTACCATCCAGTTCTCTTTTTCATTAACTCACTCTCTGGTGAGTAACCATTAAAGAATAGCCATTTAGCAAGTTTATCCTTACTCTCTTGAGTAAGAAATAAGCCATAGTATCTATAATCATCCATATTACACTATGTTTTTAAGTTGATCATACCAAAACTCTCTTAATAAAGACTCTGTTGGTTCAAAGCCTTCTACTATATGAGCACACTTCTCTTCAGGTTTAATAGTAAGAACTAAACTACCACGCATACAAACATAATAGTTATCAGTATCATGAGGTCCTGTCATCTCTTTACAGAATCTACAATTCTTACACTTAGCTTCAATGTTCATATTAAATAAGTTTTAATGCTTGTTTCAATCCTTCCTCAAGAGCTTCCTCATAAGTAAGACAATCCTTAGTTTGTTCCTGAAGCACTCTGGTTTTATCATAGATATTACAATAATAACACTCTAACTCTGTAAAATCTACATCAATTATTAGTACAAGCATCTTCTCATCTCTTAACCATTGTTGGGCAGATGATTGAGTAGGAGCATCTACTACATCTCCTAATGGACAATTGAGCATCCCATTGTACACTTGCAGTTTACCTTTGAAGTCATAGTAATGTCTACACAATTCATCTCTATAACCTTTTTCTTTCAACAGCTTTGCTGTCTCCAGAGATATAACAGTTTCTTCCATTATTTTAACGAATATTCATTTACTTCACAGAGAAAATCATTCATAGAATCAGTACCAATATTATGAGTTGAGCAATAATCTTCTACTGCTTTAACTGCATTATTATTGTCTTTAAGATACTCCTCTTTTGACTTCTCAACTGAGGATAGTGCTAATATACATCCAATGTCCATAGCTGTATGTCCATTAAATCCTTGTTCTTGAATTAATTTATAAAAGTCCATATTTATTTGATTTAATTGTTTACAAATTAAAATACCAGATGTTTGATTACCTGTAATCAGCAGGAACATCTGGTATTAATAGTAGTCTATCAGCCAACACAACCGTTCTTATTGAATCTACTAAAGTAACTTTGCTAGTGCAAGAGGTTACAATCCTTCATGGGTGAAAGTTAGTGTATACAAACCATCGTACTCCTTATAAGACTCGAACTTATGACCCACGCCTTAGAAGGGCGTTGCTCTATCCAACTGAGCTAAAGGAGCATATATAGCCATGTTTCACAACATAGCTACATCAATTTAATTTAACCTATTATATGCCTAAAACAACAATTTCAATTAAAAATGTAACAGTCTATATTCACATACTGACTGTTACTGTCAAACATTTATCAAACAAGAATCAATTGCTTTATGAAGTTATTCAAATAACTCTCTGATTGCATGATGACCTAATATCTTACATGCCTTTAGTAAGTCAAAATGAGACTTAAAGTACACAGTTCCTTCACATATTGCATTGTAAGAGGCTACTTTAATTATGTAGTCATCAGTAGT
>OIWP01000179.1_pt1 | contig 98814 bp, 101 predicted proteins | sample 1587661 | NCBI WGS metagenome assembly OIWP01 (sample SAMEA3888899, study PRJEB22519) | human gut metagenome | biome: human gut; feature: human-associated habitat; material: faeces | place: Denmark | collected 2010 | reverse complement strand
CGGTGAAACAACCTTACAATACTACGATTTACAACACGGCGCTTTATATGAGATTGAGCCGGGACGATGAACTGCAAGGAGAAAGCGGGAGTATTCAGACACAACGCATGATGCTCCGGCAATATGCCGCCGAGCATGGCCTGAATGTCATAGATGAATATATCGACGATGGATGGTCTGGAACGAACTTTGACAGGCCGGATTTTCAGAGAATGATTGATGACATTGAGGACGGGAAAATCAACTGCGTTGTTACGAAGGATTTATCCCGCTTAGGCAGAAACTACATTCTGACCGGCCAGTACACGGAAATCTACTTTCCCAGCAAAGGCGTCCGCTATATCGCTGTCAATGACAATGTGGACACCATCAACGGAGAGAATGAGCTTGCCCCATTCCTCAACATTCTGAATGAAATGCACGCCCGCCAGACCAGCAAAAAGGTAAAGGCGGCCATGCGGACACGGTTCGCAAATGGCGCACACTATGGAGCCTATGCTCCGCTTGGCTATGTCAAAGACCCAGATAAGAAAGGCCATCTTCTGATTGACCCGGAAACAAGGTGGATTATCGAAAAGATTTTTGACCTTGCCGTTCATGGCCGGGGAGCCGCCAGCATTACACGGATTTTGGTCGAAGAAAAAGTACCTACTCCCGGCTGGCTGAATTTCCAGAGATACGGCACTTTCGCAAATATCTATGCCGGAGCGCCGGAGGAAAAAGCCTATGCGTGGACGATAGCGCAGGTGAAAAGTATTCTGAAAGAGGAAACCTATATCGGACACAGCGTCCACAATAAGCAGACCAACATTTCATTCAAAAACAAGAAGAAAGTACGCAAGCCAAAAGAGGAATGGTATCGTGTGGAGAACACCCACGAAGCGATTATTTCCGAAGATGTGTTCCGTCAAGTACAGGAGCAGATTTGCAACAGGCGCAGACGGCAGAAGAACGGCACAACACAGATATTTTCCGGGCTGGTAAAATGTGCGGACTGCGGCTGGTCGCTGGCCTATGGTATGAACAGCCAGAACAAAAATCCCTATGCCCACTACCATTGTAGCAAGTACGGGCAAGGATTGCACCAGTGTTCCATGCACTATATCCGCTATGATGTGCTTTACGCCTATGTCCTTTCCCGTCTGCAATACTGGTCTGTGCTGGCACAGCAGGATGGGGACAAACTTCTGAAACGGCTACTTAACGCCAGCGACAAGGAACGCAATACTGCAAGGAAGCGGCAGACAGCCGAACTGAAAAAGGCGGAAAAGCGCAAAGCAGAAGTAGACACCCTGTTTGCAAAAATGTATGAGGACTGGTCTGCCGGACGCATTACAGAATACAATTTCAATATGCTGTCCGAAAAGTATCAGGGCGAACAGCGAGAATTGGACGCAAAAATTGAACGGCTTTACGAAGCGATGGAGGCCGCCGCCCAGACAGCGGTTGACGCTGAAAAGTGGATAGGTCTGATGAAACAGTATGTCAATCCCACAGAATTGACGGCTGAACTTCTGAATACGCTGATTGAAAAAATCCTTGTCCATGAAGCGGTCAAAAGTGAGGACGGAAGCCGGGAACAGGAAGTGGAAATCTTCTACCGCTTTATCGGCAAAATCGAATGACACATCTTGAGATACCCAACAATATCTTTAACTAAGGGAAACAGGCAAATGTCTGCCTGATCTATCTCATTATGAGGCACTTTGTGAAATTTTGCATATCTCTGTTAATGAGTTGATGGCAGGAAAAGATATTGAAGAGACAGAATTGAAAAAAGTCAGCGAGCAGAGCTTAAAAGAGGTGTTGAGAAGCAATGCTGATCTGTCAGCAATGAAACATATCTGCATTGGCTTGCTGCTGCTTTTGGTGGGGCGCTGCCTGCCGCTTGTCCAGCTGCAGGATGCTGCCTCAGAGGCCACCCAATTCATCTTTGGTGTTTCAGAAGGAATGTCCATAGGAATTACGTGTATTGGTATCGGCTGGCTGATTATGGGGCTTGTGAAATTCAGTAAATAAATGCATAAGCGATGGATGCCGCTTTTTTCTAAAAGATTTATAAATACATTATGCATAGAAAATAATGATATAAAAAATATCTGTTTTTTGTTACTTATGCTTAATTTAAAAAAACTGACCATTAATCTCAAATTTCTAGGAGGTACCATGAATAGAAAAGATTTTAGTCATAGATTAGCAGATATATATGAGCGAGATTATGAAATAAATAAAGAATTAAAGCTTATGATAGTAACAATAATTTATGAACGCTAAAGATAGATTAAGTTATGAGAAAAAGTGCTAAGTAATAAAAATAATACAATTTATTATTAAATAATGAACCTTTTATAGAAGATTAGAGTTCCAAAAATAATCAAATGTAGAGTTGAATTCGTATATGGGTTATAAAAATTTAGCAGGCAAAGGTTATTTTATTATTCAAAAAGTGGGATATAAGATTGTACGTCATTGTTAATGTAAAAAAACATATAGGAGGAAATAGTTTATGGAGAAAAATATTATAAAATTATTACATGATTGGTTACCAATTATTATTGCAGCTTTATCTTTAATAATAAGTATAATAACGAATAAAAAAAATAATAAACAGAATAACGAATATAAAAGAAGAATGCAAGATTTTGAAATTCAAAAAGAAATAATACGTCAGCAAGAAAGAAATACAGATGAAATATTTATGAGGTTAAATAGTCGTTCTAATTTAATTCCGCATTTTCATTTGATTTTGGATAATACTAAAATTGAAAAATTAACTAATAATAATTCAGAACATATGAAATTAGTAATAGGGTTAATTAATATTGGAAAAGAATCCGCATCAAACATAACGCTATATCCTTTTCGCGAAGGGCTAGCGGATTTCTTGAAAGTATTATATGAACAAGAGAATAGTTATTTTATTTATGAGTATCTTAATCAATATTATGCTTTACCTAAAGAACGCGTATCATTCAGTGTAGTAAAAGAAATTCCAAAAAAAGATAATGGAAGAATTTCAGACTTTATAGAGTTCAAAATAAGATTTAGAGATTTGTTAGGTAATTTATATGAGCAAAGATTTGAATTTGGTTATGATAATTATAATGTAAAGGGATTTAATTTAAAGAGTTCTTCTGGTATACCTCGTTTCATAGAAGAATAAAGCATAATTTTATATAGTTTAACTTTTTGCAATTTAATTTATAAGTTTTATATGATTAGTAAGCTCAGAAATTAAAAAGGATTTGTACATGATGTCAGTTGATTCCTCTATGCTTACAATTATTTGGTATTTTTTGTAAGTAGGTATGAGGTGAGTAAATAACAAGTCTTTATTTTCTAATTAGACATAAAGGGTGAAAATATTATTTTTACATAGTAAAGCGTCATTTTATAAGATATGAAATAAAAAGTATCGATATCACATAAGATAAATTGAACAAGAAACAATAAGACAATTAATTTCAATTATGAAGTTAATTGTCTATTTAAATATAAAAAAAGCACCGCTTTTCATCGGCACTTGATTATAACGCTTTGACAGCATTCATTTTTTTAGTATTAAATTTATCAACCGTCCGACAGATCCACATGCTTATTTCAAGCAGCAGGCACATCGGTATGCCTAAAAGCATCTGCGACATAATATCCGGCGGTGTGATGATTGCGGCAACAATGAAGATCAAAACATAAAGGAAACCGCGCTTTTCATTAAAGAACGCTGGTTTTAAGATACCAAGCTTACTTAACAAAAAGGAAAGAATCGGCATTTCGAATACGATTCCAAAGCACAGCAGCATCTGATTGCAGAAAGACATAAATTGTTCAATGGAAATCATTGCGGCAATATCACTGATGGATATTCTGACAAAATAGCTTAAGGTAATTGGTAAGACAACAAAATAACAGAAAATAACACCGATGATAAAAAAGGCGAGTCCCAGTGTCAGCGAAATCAGCATATATACTTTTTCATTGCTGTAAAGCCCTTTAGAAACAAAGGCCCATATCTGATAAAGGGTAATCGGTGAACATAAGACGATGGCACACAGCAGCGATACTTTGATGTACACCATGAACAGTTCTGACGGTCCGACATAGATCAGTTCCATGCCCGGATTCAGATTCAGCAGATATTGAATCAGAATATCGATGTACTGATAACAGATAAACATGGCAATCAGATTGATAATGATTACCAGAGTCAGACGTTTACGGAGTTCATCAAGATGCTCGACAAATGTACCCTGCTTCGAGTTAGAACTCACGGCTGTACATCCTTTCTACTTGTAACTATTTTTCGTCACTTGCTGGATCAGTCAGATCCTTGATTTCTTTTTCTACGGATTGGGTTCCTTTTCTGAATTCTTTAATAGCTTCACCCATTGATTTTCCAATCTGCGGCAATTTGCTGGGACCAAAAATAACCAGAACGATGATCAAAATGATTATTAATTCTCCGGCACCAATTCTTCCAAACATAATTTCACCCCTTTAAAGGATAGTTTTTCATATCCACACACATGAATTATAGTTTATCCTATTAGAAATTGCAAGGTGCAGGGAAGTGAATTGAACAATCTGTGAAAACTTTCTCAATAGATTATTCAGCGAGAAGTATGTGAAAAAATTATTGAAGTGAATTGCATTAAGGGTTATAATACAATTAGTTTTAAGGGGAGCTTTTTAGGGCATGTGGGGTTATACGGGAAAACTTTCACAAACTTGTTAAGCCTTCTTACAAACAGCGGTTACTGCTGCTTTTTTATTGTGAAAATATCGCACAGTGACTTTTGACAAATGAACGGGGTTGAAAAAATGTCAGAAAAAATGTCAGAACAGATTGAGGAGAAAATCTCCAAAGCACTCGACACCGAAATGACAAGAAGACAGTTCATGAAGATTTCAGGAAAAGGGTTAATGGGTTTAACTGTTTCCGCTTCATTGCTTTCTTTGTTCGGGTGCACTCAGCAACAGATCGATAACGGTGAAGTTGCTACATGGGCTATGCCGCAGGGACTGCTGGTTGTCAATGCTGCCAAGTGTGTAGGCTGTCAGCGTTGTGAAATCAACTGTACGCTGGTAAATGATGGTGTGGCTTCTACGTATATTTCTCGTGTTAAGGTTCAGCGCAATATTACATTGAACGGTGAACATGGTCTTTACGGCAATAAAGACTGGGTTTATTTCCCTGATACTTGCCGTCAGTGTAAGGACCCAGCTTGCGGAAATGCTTGTCCGCAGGGGGCTATTTATGCCAATGACAACGGTATCCGTGTTGTAGATCAGGAAAAATGTATTGGCTGCGGTGCATGTGTTCAGGCATGTCCATGGCATATGCCGACCGTGAATCCTGAAACGCACAAGTCAAGCAAGTGTATTGCCTGCGGTGCATGTGTACAAGGCTGTCCTGCCGGTGCACTGTCAATCATTCCTTGGGATGAGGTAACAGCTGCTGCTCAGGAAGTACACAAATAGAAAGGGAGGATTAATTCATGTCTGCAAACTATGGATGGGCTGGAAAAATCCTGCGTGTCAACCTGACAACGGGTTCGATCACTACGGAGGATACAGCAAAATATCAAGATTATATCGGTGGTATGGGACTTGCATACAAGATCATGTATGATGAAGTACCTTTAACTACAAAGGCTTATGATGAAGCCAATAAAATTATTTTTGGCGTCGGACCGTTAACGGCTTCCGGTGTGCCATGCTCTGGACGTATGAATGTTACGACGCTATCAGCATGGACTAAGGGCTATTCAATTCTTGATGGTCATATGGGCGGTCATATCGCGCATAACTTCAAGTATGCCGGTTATGATGCATTGGTCATTGAAGGTAAGGCTGCCGGCCATGTCTATATCAAGATCGATGATGATAAAGTAACCATTGAATCAGCTGAACATACATGGGGTATGGGAACCTTTGATACTAACAGAATCATGATTGAAGAAAATGGTTCTGATTTCGATGTTGTATCAATTGGTCAGGCTGGTGAAAATCTAGTCAATTACTCTTGTATGCTGACTTCTTCCTGTGATTCTGCGGGTGCTGGTACAGCCGCTGTATTAGGCAGTAAGAATGTTAAGTCAGTGGTAGTCAGAGGTACTGGCAATGTGAAGATTGCTAATCCTGCTGAATTTAAAGAATTATGTGATTACATGCTGCGCGAGCTGATCGGCGGCAACAATAACCACAATGTACCGGCAGTTCCGCAAAGCTGGGCAGAATATTCTGCACCAAGCGGCAATAACCGCTGGGCTGGTGCGCCTGGCCGTGTTTGGGGATTAGCTGAAGGCGGCCCGATCGATATGGGTGAGCAGCCTTATGATGATATTAATAAGATTGCATACCGCTGTATGAAGGGTCAGTTTGACTTTGGCGATATTGCCCAGAAATACATGGTAAAGGTTGGCGGCTGTTCTTCATGTCCGGTACGCTGCTATGCTGAATATGAAATGGCGCCGCTGGCTGAATATGAACTGCCAACACGTGTATCCAATACATGTATGCCAATCATCTACAACACTACATGGTATCCTGAGGGTGTCAAAGATTTCGTCGATGAAGGCGATGCTTCCATCATCATCAACGGTGCCGGTGAGCGTGCGTTAGATAACTTTGGTGTTTGGGAAAACTATGGCAACCTGCTTCGTGAATTCAACTGGTGCTATAAGCACGGCGTATTTGAAAGAGTATTGCCGAAGGAAGAATATGATGCTGTACCTTGGGATTTAATGAAGGAAGGCAATCCGAAGTGGATGTGGTGGATCATTGAACAGATCGCTACTAAGAAAGGTGAAATCTCTCACTTAGGTGATGGAACTTACCTGCTTGCGGAAAGATGGAATCTCGGTCAGGAATTCTGGGATGACAACTATATGCAGACGATTTCTTACAATGGTTATCCTCGTCACCATGGTTCTGAAGATGTATACCAGGTTGGTGTGCTTTACAGCATCATGTATAACCGTGACTGCATGATCCATCATATGATCAATATCGTTGGTTCCGGCTGTCCTTATGAAGTTTATAAAAAGACATTAGAAGATGAATTCGGTGAAGGCTGTGTCGATATGCCTAAGAAATATACGCCGATGAACCGTTCAAAAGCAAGACTTGCGAAATGGGCGTTTATCGGTAAGCAATGGCATGATTCAGCAACTGTCTGCAACTGGATGTGGCCGATGACACAATCACCTGCCAAGTCTCGTAATTATAAGGGTGACCATGATTTAGATGCGAAATTCATGAGTGCGGTTACCGGTGAAAAGTGGACACGTGCAGACGTTGATTTAGCAAGTGAGCGTATTTCTAATATGCTGCGTGTTATGACTGCCATTTCATTTAATATTAATGAAGGCAGTACGAATCTGCGTGAAGATCATGATACGATCTGTAACTGGGTATTTGATAAAGAGCCTGAATTTAAGGCATTTGAAGAAGGTACGGTCAAACTGGACCGCGCTGATATGGAACTTGCGAAGGATATGTTCTATGAGGAAATGGGATGGGATGTCAAGACTGGTATTCCAACCAGAGCAACCCTTGAACGTGTAGGTCTTGGCTATATGGCTGATGATCTGGCGGCTCGCGGTCTGCTTCCTGCATAGGCTGAATAGAAAGGTTGGGTAGTTATGTTATTTGGTCGTCGTAAACCTGGATTTGTTAAAGAAGAGGAAAATCCAGAGTTAGTTTCTGAATACAATGAAGATCGCATGATCGCAAAACAGCAGGCAGAGGCTGAAGAGAAACCAGATCTGATGGAATATCTTGAATCATTGCCGGAGGTGGAAGATCCATACGCGGAAGCGATGGCGGCCGCCGCTGCTATGCCGCAGCCTGAGATGAAGGAAAAAACGAAGGCTGAATTACTTGCTGATTTTATCCGTGAACGTTCTGCCGGCGCGATGCTGACCGCATATGCGGCTTTGGCTGCCGAGGAAGAGGCGCTTGAGACGCTGCTTCAGGAAATGCGTGAAACAGAATCATGTGCGGATATTGTATCCATTAAAGGTGATAAAGATGTGTATTATTATTCCAATGCCAATATGAGTGATAACTATGCCCGTATAGCGATGCTTGTAGAGGAAAAGAATCTGCCGAAAACGATTGCCGAAATGGTGCGTTTCAGCTGTAAGACATATCCGTCACCGACACCGCTGGATTACTTTACGCTGCATCCGTATTTCTATACGATGCCGCAGATCAAACGTGCGGTTGAGCAGTTTGAAAAGCATGAGGAATATGCGGATATGGCAACGGTTGTTACCGGAAATAACATTACTTACCTGTATTCCAAAGACATTATGTCTGAAAAATATGCCAAGGCACTTGCGGAAGGTGCCGAATATGGTGAATATGGCTATCGCCGCTAGTTTTAAAATTTAATAATTGATCTCCGAGCCATTCAATCCTAAAGACCCCCACGGATGTCTGGCCTAAGCATCAGCTTAAGGGCTTTGCTGGAAACAGCAAAACCTTCCATCTTTGAAAAGGAGCAGTCATTTTAAAGACGTCTGGTAATCAGATGATGCTTAAGGCTGCTTTGCGCTCAAAATGCGTAAAACAGCCTTTTTTTTAATATAATTGATGAAATCACAGTGCTGACAGCTGTGAACTTTATAGGAGAAGAAAATATGAAATTAATCAAAACGAGTGAGGCGGCTGGTCATGTTTTATGCCATGATATTACCCGAATCGTTAAGGATGTAGAAAAGGGTGCGGCTTTTAGAAAAGGGCACATCGTTACGGAAGAAGATATCCCCGTACTTCTTTCAATTGGTAAGGAACATCTTTATGTCTGGGAAAAGGAAGCTGGTATGCTTCATGAAAATGAGGCGGCAGAGATTCTTTGTAAGCTCTGCATCAATGAGCATATGGAACGCAGTGAAGTAAAAGAAGGTAAAATTGAAATCATTGCTGCCTGTGACGGTTTGTTTCAGGTTGATTCTAAGCGTTTAATGGCAGTGAATAGTGTGAATGAGGTAATGATTGCTGCACGGCATGGCAATACAGCGGTGAAAAAGGGTGATAAACTGGCGGGTACGCGGGTGATTCCTTTAGTCATTGCCCAAAGTCAGATGGCGGACGCGGAAAATGCCGCCGGTGCTGAGCCGCTTTTATCTTTAGTACCTTTTAAGCCGCTCAAGGCTGGTATTATTACTACCGGCAGTGAGGTGTTTAAGGGCAGAATTAAGGATACTTTTACGCCGGTAATTATTGAAAAGCTAAAAGCGTATGGTATTGAAGTCAGTGAGCATTGTATTGTCGATGATGATAAGGAAGCAATTGTAAAGGCGATTGCGGACATGCGTCCTAAGGTGGATCTGATCTGCTGTACGGGTGGTATGAGTGTGGACCCTGATGATCAGACACCCGGTGCTATCAAGGCAAGCGGTGCGGCGATGGTTACCTATGGTGCGCCGGTGTTGCCGGGTGCGATGTTTGCTTTAGGTTATTTTGATGATGATAAACCAATCATGGGTCTGCCGGGCTGTGTCATGTATGCCAAGGCAACGATTTTTGATTTAGTTCTGCCAAGAATTGCTGCTGGTGTGAAGCTGAATAAAATGGATTTTGTAGCTTATGGCGAGGGTGGCCTGTGTCTGAATTGTCCGGTATGTACATACCCTAACTGCGGCTTTGGTAAATAAGATGGAAAAGAATATTGAATTAGAACACGCTGTTGAATTGATTCGCAAACATGCAAAGCCAGTCTCAAGAATCAAACGCTTGCCGATCACAGAAGCACTTAATTATCGGCTTGCGGAAGATCTTATTGCGCCCATTGACAATCCGCCTTTTAACCGTTCACCGCTTGATGGTTTTACCTTTAACCACGCTGGCAGTGAAGCGGGGAAAAAGCTGAAAATCATCGGCTGTGTCTATGCCGGTGAAGCATTTGAGGGATATGTTAAGGAAGGTGAAGCAGTTCGTATCATGACCGGTGCGCCGATTCCTGAGGGCTGTGACTGTGTAATCCGGCTTGAGGATTGTACATGGGATGACCAGGAGATAATGCTTCCTAAAGCGATGAAAGCTTATGAAAATTATTGCTTCAAGGGTGAAGATTATACGGCCCAAACGGTAATGATTCATAAGGGTAAGCGATTGGGACCGGTACATTTAGGCATCATCGCCTCAATGGGTATTGATCAAATCATGGTATATGATGCTGTGCGGGTAGGACTTTTGGTGAGCGGCAGTGAAATTGTTCAGCCGGGCAGCGCGCTTGGACCGGGTAAAATTTATGATACGAATCTGACATTGCTGACAAGTGTGCTTGCCTCACTGGGGATGAAACCGGTGCTTGCGGATTTTGTCTGTGATGAGGCTGAAGCGGTCAGCGCGAAAATCAAAGCGATGATGAAGGAGTGTGACTGTATCATTACAACCGGCGGTGTTTCCGTAGGTGATAAGGATATCTTTCACGAAGTGGTACAGCTGCTTGATGCTGAACAGCTGTTTTGGCGGGGTAAGCTAAACCCTGGCACCCCGGCGATGTTTTCGATGGTTGAGGGCTGCCCTTTGTTATCACTGTCCGGCAATCCGTTTGCGGCTTTAGTTACCTTTGATCTGATGGGCCGTGAATTGCTGGCGGTCATGAGCGGCAATGAAGCGCTTGTACCTAAACGTCAAACGGCAATTTTAAAACAGCCGTTTCAAAAGCGCAGCGGCAATCGGCGGTTTATCCGCGCTCAAGCGGTTAAGGGTAAAGTCATGATAAACAGTGATAAACATTCGTCAGGCATGCTGGCGAGTATGCTTGGCTGTAACTGTCTGATTGATATTGCGGCAGGCAGCGAAGGCTTAAAAGCGGGGGAAACCGTGAAGATCGTCATGCTGGAGGAAAATTATGAATGAAAAATTAACACACTTTGATGGTGCCGGCAATGCCGTCATGGTCGATGTGACAGAAAAAAATATCACACAGCGCTGCGCGGTTGCGCAAGGGTTGATTTATGTCAATGAAGCGGTGATGCAGGCCGTTGTTGAGGGCAGCGCCGCTAAGGGTGATGTGCTGGGGGTTGCCAGAGTGGCAGGAATCATGGCTGTCAAAAAGACTTCTGAGCTGATTCCAATGTGTCATCCGTTAGCGATTACTAAATGTGGGATTGATTTTGAAATCAATCAGGAAGCCGGCTATATCAAGGCTGTCTGCACCGCCCAGCTGGCCGGCAAGACAGGGGTTGAGATGGAGGCGCTGACCGGTGTGAGCGTATCCCTTTTAACAATCTATGATATGACTAAAGCCATTGATAAAACGATGAAGCTGTCTGAAATCTGTCTGGTTGAAAAAACCGGCGGCAAGAGCGGTCATTTCATCAATACGGCACTGTTGGGTGATGAAGATGCTTGATGAATATTCAAGAACCATTGATTATCTGCGGATTTCAATTACTGACCGCTGTAATCTGCGCTGCATCTACTGCATGCCGGAAGAGGGAGTCTGTCAGCTGTCACATGATGAGATTTTAAGCTATGAACAGATTCTGCATCTTTGTAAATTATTTGCCCAATTGGGCGTACATAAAATCAAGATAACCGGCGGTGAACCGTTGGTGCGCCGTGACTGCACGGCATTGATTAAAGCCATTAATCAGATTGCAGGCATCGATAACATCACGCTGACCACCAATGGCTTATTGCTGAGTGAGAAGCTGGATGAGCTGATTAATGCCGGTATCAGTTCTGTCAATGTGTCATTAGATACGACCAATGAAGAAGCTTATAAAAAAATCACGCGTTTTCAAGGTGCGGATCAAGTGATAGAGGCGCTGCGCAAAGCGGCGGATACTTCATTAAATGTGAAAATCAATGCGGTGCCGCTGGCCGACAGCAGTGATGAAGACTTTTATTCATTGATTGAACTGGCCAAGGATAAAAATATTCATGTACGCTTTATTGAGCTGATGCCAATCGGGTTGGGACAATCGTTAAAGGGTCTCTCTCAGGCGGCGCTGACAGCGCGTATAGAAGCTAAGTATGGGGCTTTGAAGCCTTATGATAAGCAATTGGGCAATGGGCCATGTGTGTATTATACATTGGCTGGCTTTAAGGGCAAAATTGGCTTTATTGCCGCTTTGTCACATAAATTCTGTTCACAGTGCAACCGCGTGCGGCTGACAGCTGACGGCATGCTTAAGACATGTCTGCAATATGATGCCGGCTGCAATCTGAAAGCGATGCTTGATGCCGGCTGCAGCGATGAGGAAATGCTTGCGGCGATTCGTCAGACCATTCTTCAAAAACCGCTGAGTCATCATTTTGAAAGCAGTGCGAAGGACAGTAAAAAAGAAACGCGTATGATGTCGCAGATTGGCGGCTAGAAAGGGATAAAATGGGAAAAGTAATTGCAGTTTGTACAAGTGATGTACGAGGTATACAAAAACACAACATTCATGAGGCTAAGCTGGTGGAGGGCTTTGGTATTGAAGCCGATGCCCACGGCGGCAATTGGCACCGTCAGGTAAGCTTGTTATCTTATGACCGAATCAAGGAATTTAACGCCAAGGGAGCCGATGTTAAGGATGGCGCTTTTGGTGAAAATATCGTTGTTGAGGGTTATGATTTTAAATCATTGCCGATTGGCACGCTGTTTCGCTGCAACGATGTGATTCTTGAATTGACTCAGATCGGTAAGGAGTGCCATTCACATTGTGAGATTTTTAAGAAGATGGGTGACTGCATCATGCCAAGAGAGGGTGTCTTTACCCGTGTTCTGCATGGCGGGGTAATCAAAGAGGGGGATGAAATGACATGCTATCTGCCGCAATAATCACTTCCTCCGATTCCGGCTATCGCGGCGAGCGTGAGGATTTAAGCGGACCGGTAATCAGCGAGATGCTGAAAGCGGCGGGGTATGAGGTTAAAACAATGCTGCTGCTTCCAGATGAACGTCAGATGCTGGCCGATACAATGAAAAAAATCTGTGATGAGCATCAGGCTGATTTGATTTTAACTACCGGCGGTACTGGTTTTTCGATGCGTGACTGCATGCCGGAGGCAACCCGTGATGTAATTGAACGGGAAGTGCCGGGAATTCCGGAAGCGATGCGCGCGTTTAGTATGCAAATCACCAAAAGAGCTATGCTGAGCCGTTCAGCGGCAGGTATCCGTCAGTCGACGCTGATCGTTAATCTGCCCGGCAGTCCTAAAGCGGTGCGGGAGTGTCTTGAGGTCATTCTGCCGGAATTAAAGCATGGTCTTGAAATTCTTAAAGGTGACGCGGTTAACTGCGCGAGAAAGGACTAACTGATGAAGAAGCTATGGATGGGTTTATTAGCTGGTATGTTATGCTTGAGTGCCTGCACGGCCAACCCGGCACCTAATGAGGATGAAAACAATGCTGCAAAACCCGCAGAGCTGTTGATTTCAGCGGCTGCCAGCATGACGGATTGTTTAACTGAATTGGCGGAATTATATAAGGCTGCGGCACCCAATGTAACCTTGACGTTTACCTTTGGTTCAAGCGGCTCTCTGCAGAGTCAAATTGAAGAGGGAGCGCCTGCCGATGTGTTTATCAGCGCCGCGCAGAAACAGATGAATGCCCTTGATGAAAAGGATTTGATCGATAAGGATACAAGAAAAGATTTATTAGTGAATGAGGTTGTATTAATTACGCCCAAAGGCAATCCGCTTGGCTTAAGTTCGTTTACTGATGTTACTAAGGATGAGGTTGCCAAGATTGCTTTAGGTGAATTGGGTTCGGTACCGGTAGGCCAGTATTCAGAAGAAATCTTCAAGCATTATGAAATCATGGACGCGGTAAGTGCAAAAGCGGTATATGGCAGTGATGTGCGCACCGTATTGACATGGATTGAAAATGGTGAAGCCGACTGCGGTGTGGTTTATGCGACCGATGCGGCTATTTCTGATGCGGTTGATGTTGCAGCTGTGGCGCCGGCTGAATCTCACAAGGAAGTTGTTTATCCGATAGCGATGATCAAGGACAGCAAGCAGCCGGAGGCCGCTAAAGCCTTTATCGATTATTGCTTCAGTGAAGAAGCGGCAGCAATATTTACTAAATATGGCTTTGCCCTGGCAAAATAATGGATTTATCACCGTTATTTATATCGATTAAAACAGCGCTGTTCGCAACGGCCTTCGCTTTTGTGCTGGGCATTTTGGCGGCTTATTTCGTCTTAAAACGTCAGCGCTTTAAAAGCTTAGCCGACGCTGTTTTTACGCTGCCGATGGTCTTGCCGCCCACTGTAGTAGGCTTCTTTCTGCTGCTGGCTTTTGGTAAAAATTCATGGATTGGTCAGCTGCTTGAAACGATGAATCTCTCCGTGATTTTTTCATGGGGAGGAACTGTGATCGCGTCAACGGTTGTGGCTTTCCCCTTGATGTATCGTACCGCATTAGGCGCTTTTGAACAGGTGGATGAGAATCTATTTGCGGCGGCGCGGACGCTGGGCATCAGTGAAACCGCCATATTTATGAAAATTCTTTTACCTAATAGTCTGCCGGGTATCGTTGCTGGAACGATTTTGTCATTTGCCAGAGCAATGGGCGAATTCGGGGCAACGATCATGGTTGCCGGCAATATTCCGGGCCGTACTCAAACGATGGCGCTGGCGGTTTATTCAGCAACTCAAAGCGGCAATCGGGAACTGGCTTTTAAATGGGTTCTTGTCATTGTTGCCCTCTCATTTACCGCCATTTTATCTGTCAATGCATGGAACAGCTGGCTGAGCCGGAAGAAAGCGGGGAATCTGCAATGAGTTTGTGGGTTGATATTGAAAAACAAGTCGGAAATTTTACTTTAAAGGTTAAATTTCATGATCAGGATCATATTTTGGGTCTGCTGGGAGCCAGCGGCTGCGGGAAAACGATGACTTTAAAATGTATTGCAGGCATTATTAAGCCTGACCGCGGTAAAATCATTCTTAATGACCGTGTACTGTTTGATTCAGAACGTAGAATTAATTTAAAACCGCAGGCGCGCCGTGTCGGTTATCTTTTCCAAAATTATGCGCTGTTTCCGAATATGACAATATATGAAAATCTGAAAATGGCATATCATGGCCCAAAGGAAGCCGCTCAGTCTCGGATTGAGGCTTTGCTTGACAGCTTCTATATCCGTGCATTAGCTGATCACTATCCCCATCAGTGTTCAGGCGGTCAGCAGCAGCGCGCAGCCTTGGCCCGCATGCTGATCAGCGATCCGGAAATTATCTTACTGGATGAGCCCTTTTCCGCGTTAGATGAATATTTGAAATGGCAGTGTGAACAGGAACTGATGAGGCTTTTTAAGGTTTTTAAAAGAGATGTGCTTTTAGTTTCACATAATCGTTCAGAGATTTATCGGCTCTGTAATTCAATTGTTGTCATGAATCAGGGCGATGTAGAATCAATGAATACTAAGGATGAATTATTTAAAGATCCCAAAACGCTTTCGGCATGTCTGCTGACAGGCTGTAAGAATATATCAAGAGTGGAGGCGGGAGTTGCTGTGGACTGGCAGCTGCCTTTTACCATGAAACAGCCATGTGCTTATATCGGGGTCAGAGCGCATACGATCCGCATCAGGGAGGCTGAGCATTCAATTCCATGCCGTATTGAAGCAGTCATCGATGATGTTTTTTCAAGGATTTATCTGGTTCATCCGATTCATGTGCATCATGAAAATGAATATACGACGCTGCGTCTTGAATTCAATAAGGGAAAATACAGCCATCAGGTCGGCGATGTGATACCGATTTTGATTGATGAGCAGGAATTAATTTACTTAAAGCAATGATCAGGAGCTTACCATGTGTAGGTTCCTTTTCTATATAAAAAAAGCCGGTCAAATTTGACCGGACATTTATTTGGAAACCGTGAAGATGTCTTCAATATCATCACTTGTTACTATGATGTAATCAAGATACTTAAATTCTTTTTTGCCTTCAGGGATTTCATCATCGCTGTTATAAACCCAAACTACACTTAATGAATAACCTAAATCACGGATTTTCTCTATCATTGCATTGGCTTCTTGATAATCCATCGTATAAAGCAATGTCGAACAAATATCGGCAACTCCTGAATTATCCGTGACTACACTTAAAGCGCGTGAATGACGGGCAGGGAAAAGTGTATCAGGATCAATGATGTGATGCATCAATTCACCATTTGATAAATAATAGCGCTGATAGTCACCGGAAGTAACTAATGATTGTTTGCCGGAAAGCGGCAGAACACCTAAAGTACCGTTGATGCCATTGAGATCCGGAACTTGAATGCCGGCATTCCATGCGCTGCCGTCAGGTTTGCTGCCAATCACCCGCACATTGCCGCCGGCGTTAAGGATGCCGCTGGTTAAACCTCTCGCTTCAAGCTCTTGGGCAACCTTTTCAGCCGTGAAGCCCTTGGCTACTGAACCGACATCAAGGCTTGCGCATGCTTGATTCAGATAAACGGTGCTTTCCGCTTCGTTAATTTCAACGTTATTCCAGCCGACACAAGCTTTGGCCTGCTGTAATTCATCCATTGACGGAACCGGCGCATCCTGTCCCTCAGTATTCAGGCTGATGCCTGCCTCACGGTATTCATGCCAAATTTCAAGCACAGGGCCCATCGTAATATCAAACTTGTTATTGGATAATTCAGAGAACTGTTTCGATAATTCAAGCATTTCCAGAATATCATCATCAACCTTTACCGGCTGAATACCCGCGTTGTCATTGATTGTTTTGATGTTATTTACACCTTCATAATCATTGTACTTATCAAACAGGGCATTGTAGCGTTTAAACTCAGAACGCACCAGATCAAAATATTCATTAAACTGTGTCTCATCATCCGCATAAGCAATTAATGAAATTACAGTATCAAATCCGGCATCCAATGTCTGATTGTTATAACGGCTCTGTTCCTTAACCGGTTCTTGTTCAGCACTACAGCCGATAAGCAGCAGGCTCATCAGCAGGATTAAACTTTTTTTCATTTTTTATCACCGTTGTTTATTATATCATAATTGAGGCTGACAACACAAAATAGTTGCATCAAAACAAGGGTGTCTTTGTGCTGTTTTATTTGTGAAAAAATTACTAAATTGTTTTTCTGATTTTGATTCATCAAGTCATTCATGATTGTAAGCGCTGAACTCGATGAAAATTGTAAAATATCCCATTATTGAAATGTTTTTTTAATGAGTTTTTTTAGAAACAGTTGAGAATTTATTAATTTTCCATTTTCATGAATTTAATTTGTGTTATAATATTAAGGGTGCGAATTTTTAAAAAATTCACATAGTAAAAATGAGAGGAAAGGTGAAAATATGTCTTTGTTTAAGGGGCCAATGCGCGAGCATATCAATGGTCACAAAGATTTAACAGAAGCATCAGAACTGTTTGTTGTCGATCCAGGTAAAACAGTGAGTATTCCTTTGTTTGCCGGGGCCGCACAAAACCCGAAAGTGCTGGTTGCCGAGGGGGATAAAGTAGCTGTCGGAACAAAGATCGCTGTCTTTGATGAACGCAATGTCGTTCCTATTTTTTCAAGTGTCAGCGGCACAGTAAAGGGCATCGAGAAAAAGATGCATCAGAGTTTAAAGCAAATTGATCACATCGTAATTGAGAATGATGGTTTGTATACGGAATGTCAGCCGTTTGGTACGATTGACTGGCAGAGCGCATCAAGAGAAGAGCTTATCGACTTTATGATGAATGCTGGTATTATTGGCTGCGGCGGCGCTGGTTTCCCAGCTTATATCAAATATAAATTTGCCAAGGATGTTCAGATTTTGATTATTAATGCGGTTGAATGTGAACCGTTCATCACTTCTGACTATTACTTGACAGAGCATGAATTTGATTTAATGCTGACAGGTATTTTGGCGATGAAAAAGATGGCTGAAGCGAAGGAAGTTGCAATTGCTATCAAGAAATCACATCCAGAGCTGATTTCTTTTGTTCAGTCTAAATTAAAGGGTGTTGAAGGCGTTGCGGTACGTGAAGTTCCTGATGTTTATCCAATGGGATGGGAACGTACTTTAGTGCGCGAGATTACCGGTAAAGATTATGATCGTCTGCCAGGTGAGGCAGGCGCGGTTGTCAATAATGCGACAACGGCTTATATGTTTGGTAAAGCCATGGTTAAGGGTGAACCAATCGTATCTCGGGTGATGACGATTTCCGGTGACGGCGTTAAGAAACCGACGAATGCGTTAGTTCGTATGGGTACTTCCATGCATGAAGTTGTTGAACAGGCAGCCGGCGGTTATGCTGGTGAAGATATTCTGCTGTCGGTGGGCGGCCCAATGATGGGTGCTACCATGACTACGGATGCGGTTTCGGTTGAACGTCAGAACAATGCATTAACTGTACAGCTTAATAAGCCTGCTCAGGAAATTGCCTGTCTGCGCTGCGGACGCTGTTCGGATCATTGTCCGTCAGGCTTGCAGCCAGTGCGGATTTCTCAGGCGATGAAATCTAAAGACATGGAAAGAATCGGCTTGCTGCAGATCACATCATGCATTGAATGCGGTATGTGTACGTATGTATGCCCTTCTAAGATTGCTGTTACAGAAACAATGCGCAGAGCTAAGCGTGCCTATATGGCATTTAGCAAGAAGTAGGAGGAGTCAATTATGAAATTTACTTTTAATCCGGCACCTAACTATAAATGCAAGCTTTCAACTCAGCAAATCATGCGTGAACTGGCCATCGGTCTGCTGGTTGTCTATGCGTTCTCACTGTTCTATTATGGAACTCAGTATGGCGGCGCATATGTGACGCAGGCACTGCTGATCATGCTTGTATCTTTAGTTTCGGCATGTGCCGTTGAAGTGCTTTGGGCTTTAGCTACAAAGCAGAATGTATTGAATTTTATTAAAACATCTTTCCCATTCATCACAGCAATGATTTTTGCTTTGATGCTGCCAATCAGTACATCATTATATGCAGTTGCTATTTCAAGTGCGATGGCAATTTTATTTGGTAAACTGGTATTCGGCGGTTTTGGTCAGAATATCTTTAATCCGGCAGCCGTTGGACGCGCAATTATTTTTGCTGCTTTCACTGCTTCTACAACGGACATTGTTACTTCTGTGACACCGACTACGCTGATGGCAGGTCAGTATCACTGGTTAGTGACCGATGCTTCATTAGCAAATCAGCTGCTTGATTCAGTAGGCGGTTTGGGCAATCTGTTTATCGGTATGTACCCAGGGGCTCTTGGTGAAACAAGCGCCTTGCTGATTGGTCTTGTCGGTATCGTTTTAGCATACCGCAAGGTTATCGATTGGCGTGTACCAACAGTTTATATCTCAACGGTATTTGTACTGACAGCCTGCATCGCATTATTTACTGGTGCTGGTATCTGGTATCCGTTCTATCATATTTTAAGCGGCGGTTTATTCTTCGGTGCTGTATTTATGGCAACTGATCCGGTAACATCACCGACTTCAGCGGCTGGACGCTGTATCTTCGCGTTAGGCTGCGGTATCCTGACGGTGCTGATCCGTGTAAAAGCGAATCTTCCAGAAGGCGTTTTATATTCAATTCTGATTATGAACTCATTGTCACCGATGATTGAACGTGCATTAGACGGCGAACAGCGCAAGACAATGAAAAAAGCAATTAAAATGTTTGCCTCTACGGCAGTCGTTGGTCTGGCAGCTTGTCTGCTGGCAATCAGCGTTGTAGAACCGGCAAGTGCATCAGCGGATACAAATGTTCCAAGTGCACCTGAAGCGGCAGTTAAGATCAATGGTATTTCTGATCCGTATGTCGCAACCTTAATGGCTGAAGTAACTGATACTCAGACTAATGGCAGCGAAACTACTTATACTGTTCAGGCTGATGGCTTTGCCATTATGAATGGCGGCGAAAAGGCCAATATCTTCAAGGTTACCTTGAATGACAGCAATGAGGTTGTAAAGGTTGAAGCTGTTGAAGTAAATGATACACCGACAATTGGTGATAAGATTAATGATGATGCGTTCTTCGCACAATTTGCAGGCGTTAATGCGGCAGATTTTACAGTGGATGCAGTGTCTGGTGCGACTTATTCATCAAAGTCAGCGGTGCGCGCGGTTTTAGCGGCTATGGAAGCTCATGGCATGGATGCCGGTTTCAGCGCTAAACAGGAAGTGAGTATCGCCGATGACGAATTAGTGAAAAAGATTGAAGCAAGTGTGAAAGATAGCAAGGATAATGGCGACGGTACAACGACTTATACCGTAGATGCTCAGGGCTTCGCGGCAATCAACGGCGGCAGTGATCTCAATGAGTTCACGGTTGTGGTTGATGCAAATAAAGCGGTTGTCAGTGTTGAATGCAGTAAGTTTGTTGATACGGCATCCATCGGCGATCAGGCAACTACGGCTGATTATTTAGGTAAGTTTGCAGGAGCAACCGCTGACACAATGGTTAGTGATGTCGTATCCGGAGCTACTTATACTTCAAAATCAGTAATCAAGGCTGTACTTACAGCGCTTGCTGAATAGGAGGGAATCATATGAAAAAAATTCTTCATTTAACCGTATTCCTAGCATTGATTTCAGCAATCGCCGGCGGTGCTTTGGCAGCTGTTAACGCGGTTACAGCACCGATTATTGAGGAGAGTGCGATTGCCAGTGAAAAGGCAAATCTTGAATTGATTTATCCGGGTGCTGATTTCAAAGCAGTTGAATTAAGCGGTGATACCGGCAGCATTATCGGTGCTTATGAAGCAGCTGGCAAAGGCATGATTTATAAAGTATCCGTTACCGGCTTCAAGGATAGCTTGATCTATCTTGTCGCTATCGGTGAAAATGGTAACTTTGATGGTTACAAAGTATTGCAAAATAACGATACTAGCGGTTTTGGCAGCCGTGTTTCTGATGCTGAATTCTATGATCAGTTTGTCGGCAAGCCAATTGATACTAAGATTGATACATTGTCTGGTGCTACGGTTTCTTCTACGGCAACAGTTAATGGTCTTAAAGAAGTTGTAGAATACTACAACGCTACGAAATAGGGGGCAAAACAATGGAACGTTTAGAGAATTTTAAAGCGGGTTTCATTCGTGAAAACCCAATCTTCGGTTTATATCTCGGCTGTTGTTCGGCACTGGCTATTTCTACTACCCTGAACAATGCCATTGGTATGGGGGTTGCCGTTATTCTGGTAACCATTATGTCAAATGTAATCATTTCCGCGATCCGCAAGATCACTCCGGATGAAATCCGTATTCCGGTTTATATTGTCGTTATCGCAACCTTAGTTAAAATTATTCAAATGCTGGTTCAGGCTTATGCGACAGATCTGTATACAGCATTAGGCATCTTCCTGCCGCTGATCGTTGTAAACTGCATCATCTTAGGCCGTGCTGAAGCGTTTGCCAGCAAGAATGGTCTGCTTGATTCAGCTTTAGATGGTCTGGGCATGGGACTTGGCTATACTTTTGGTTTATTGGCAATGTCTACGATCCGTCAGCTGCTGGCTACGGGTATGCTGTCATTCGCAAATCCATTTAATCCAACACAAATTTTCTTCCAGGCAGAATTCTTCCCGGCAGAATATACAATCTCTTTATTCAAAGATCCAATCGGCGCATTTATTACCTTTGCGTGTCTGGCAGCTGCTTTAAATGCTTACAAAGCCAGCAAGAATAAAAAGAGTTGGGGTATTGGTTTAGGTGTTGTTGTTTTAGCGTTAGTTGCGGTAATCGCAGTACGCGGTGAATTCAATGTCAATACGGCTGTGGAAGCTGAAACACCGGTTGAACCAGATAATTCTGAACCGGTTAACGGCGGTGAAACAGCTACAGGCATCCTGTCAGAAAGCAGTGAAAACGGCGAGACGACCTATATCGTATCTGCACCTGGCTTTACTGCTACAACCGGCGGTGCTGAGAATACCTTCAAGATCGTTGTTGATGAAGCTTCAGGCTCAGTTAAGAGTGTTGAAATTGATACTTTCGCAGATACTCCGGGTATCGGCGATGCAATCAACAATGTAGAATTCTTTAATCAGTTTGAAGGTTTAGCTTCTTCTGATTTTGAAGTTGATGTACAAAGCGGCGCAACATTCTCCAGTGATTCAGTAACTAAAGCAGTTAAAACTGTGCTTGAATCACTAGGAAAGTAGAAAGGAGATCAATATGGGAGAATTATTTACATTATTTATTGGTTCAGTATTGATCAATAACATTATTTTAAACAAATTCCTGGGTATCTGTCCTTTCATGGGTGTTTCCAAGAAAACCAGCAGTGCGCTTGGAATGGGTGCAGCTGTAACCTTCGTTATCTTTGCATCTTCGATTTTTACTTATGCGATTTATCATTTAGTTCTGGTGAAATTCAGTATTGAATATATGGATTTGATCACTTTCATTCTGGTAATTGCCGCTTTCGTGCAGTTAGTTGAAATGGTGATCAAGAAGTATTCACCGACACTGTATAAATCATTAGGTATCTATCTGCCGTTGATTACTACTAACTGTGCAGTATTAGGTGTAGCTTTAGAGAATATTTCAAATGGTTTTACCTTCTCACAGATGATTGTTTATTCATTAGGTGTTCCTATTGGCTTCACTTTGGTAATTTTCATCTTCTCAACAATTCGTGAACGTCTTGAAAGTGCAAAGACACCGGCACCGTTTGTCGGTAATCCGATTGCCTTGATCGTTGCTGGTTTAATGGCGCTGGCATTCAGCGGATTAGCGGGTCTGGTTTAAGATGTTAAGTGCGGTTTTGCTTTTTGCGGCTTTAGGCGCAATCTACGCGCTGCTCTATTATTTGAACCATAAGACACCGGTTCCAAAGGGCTGCGAGGATTTGAAAGTCAGCTGCAAGGGCTGTAAGGATGTTTCCTGCGGGAATAATCCAGTTCACGAAAGTTAAGAAAGGAAAAACATTATGTTACAAGCTGTATTAACAATGCTGATTCTTGGCGCACTCCTTGGTCTTGGACTGGGTGTTGCTGATAAGTTTTTAAAGGTTGAAGTTGATGCTCGTCAGGAAACGGTAACTTCAATGCTGCCTGGTTATAATTGCGGCGGCTGCGGTTTTGCCGGCTGTTCAGGTCTGGCGGAAGCATTGGTGAATGGGGAAGTGAAGACAGTAAGTCTTTGCAAACCAAGCAAACCGGATGCTAAGCAGAAAATTGTTGATTATTTAAAAGAAACACCAGGACCTGATGGTTCAACTCTGGATGTAGCTTTATAAAATTTGAAGGATGCGGTACACTAAGCGGTACCGCTTTTTTCTTGTTTTATCGATGTATTACAATAGTGTAAGCTTAGATTTCATGATCTATGATATAATCTAAGGGAATCGGAGGTACTATTATGATTGAATGCCATGATTTAACAAAGGAATACGGCTCTTTTAAAGCCGTTGATAATATTGATCTTGAAGCGGCAAGCGGGGAGATTACCGTATTGCTGGGGCCTAATGGGGCAGGTAAATCGACAACGATTAAAAGTATTGTCGGCCTGCTGCAGTTTGAGGGGAAAATTAAAATCTGCGGTTATGCCAATAAAACGGAAAATGCCAAGCGCAGCTTTGGTTATATACCGGAAGCGCCGGTGCTTTATGATATGCTGAGTGTGGATGAGCATGTGGAATTTATTGCGGCTGCTTATCAGATTAAGGACTATCGGCCGCTGGCGGAGAAATATTATGAGCTTTTTGATTTAAGCGAGAAGAAGAAAACGATTGTCAAGAATCTGTCAAAGGGAATGAAGCAAAAGGTATCAATGCTGCTGGCTTTGGTACTGTCACCGAAGGTACTGCTGGTTGATGAACCGATGGTCGGACTTGATCCGGCAAGCATTGAAGAGGTATTAAAGCTGCTGGTTGAATTGAAAAACAAGGGTGTTGCGGTGCTGATCAGTACGCATATCATTGATGTAATTGATGATATCTGGGATAAAGCTTATATCATGAATAAAGGAAAGATCGTGCGGACAGTGCGCCGTGATGATCTGCATGAGGAATCTTTGAAAGAGATATTCTTTGCCTGTACGGGTGAACAGCATGAGCATCATCTGTAAGCTTCAGTGGATCAAGCTGAAGGCAACGATCCGCCATCTGTTTTCTAAGCCCAGTTCAGCAATTCTGACGATTTTGCTTTCATCTTTTTATATTTTATTAATTTATATGTCAGTGAGCTTAAAAACTAATGCTCAGCCTGCAGATCCTAATGTTTCCGCGATGATTGTGGTGGGAATGTCTGCCTTTCTCATCATCAGTCAGCTAGCCAGCAAACGGCAGCTGCTGATGAAGGAAACCGATGCTTATATGATGTTTACCGGTCCCTTCACAAAACGTCAGATCATGAGCTTTATCGCCATGACAACCCTTCTTCAGTCATTGATGCTGGCACTTTATCCGATGTATTTCTTAGTTGCTTTTATCATGAATACAACACTGCCATTTTTGTTGTTTACATATCTGTATTGTTTTGTATTCTTTATGTTTTTTATGCTTTTGGTTGATATATTACATATTTTAGAAATTCGCAGCGCAAAGAATAAATGGATTCGAAAATTCATTCTGACAGCCTTCATAGCTTTTCTGGTTCTTTTATATTTGGTTAATCTTTTTGAGGTCGGCTTTGATTTCGGCAGAGCGATGACAACCTTTATCCGCAATCCGCTGATTCATTTTGTACCGCTGTTTGGCTGGATGAAATTAGCATTAACTTCCTTTTTAACCGGCAATATGACCTTTGTTTTACTGGCATTCCTGCTGACTCTGGCATGTATGCTGATTGCCTTTATTTATTTTATTAATATCAAGGATGATTTCTGTGAGAAGGCATATGATGAAGCGGTGAATTTCACACAGAACTACGCGCGTCTGAAAAGGGGCGAGCGAATTGTCGATAAGGTTAAGATCAATGATGATCAGCCTACTCATTTCCGGCCAGGCGCTTTTGCGATTCTCTCAAAGAATCTGCTGATCATGAAGCGGTCAAAGAATTTATTCCCGCTTCAGTCGGTGATCATGGTGCTGATTTTCTTTGTCATGTCCTTGTTTATGGGAATGGGTTCTGCTTATTTTCTGTCGATGTCATTTATGTGTGTATTCTTTATCATGAATGATTTCTCATTGGAAGCGGAGATTAAGAATTATCAGATTTATCTGATTCCTGATTCAAGCTTTAAAAAGGGGATTGCCTGTGCCTTGCCTTATTTAGTTAAAGCATTAATGATTATCCTTTTGATTATGCTGTTTTGTCTGTTTGGCTTTAAAATGAAGCTGCTTGAGATCATGCCGGTAGCTCTAAATCTTTTGGGTGTCAGTCTCACGATGATTTCCGGCACTATGATTTCTTACCGCATCATGAAAAGCCGCAATAACGCGGCGGTGGAACAAATGCTGAGAATGCTTTTATTGCTGATGATGTTGATTCCAAGCGGTATTCTTGCCGGTGTTGCCGCCTTTGCATTTGACTTTAATCTGGTGTTGATTACAATATTGCCTTTTGTATTTAATCTAGTTTTTGCCTTATTGCTGCTTAAATCAGCTTCTTCAATCTTTAATGGGACTGATTTGCTTTCTGATTAAGTATAAGGATTCTGCGGGTTTTTTAGGAAACCCGCTTTTTTTTGCATATATAGGAGTAGGAGGGATAAGATGAAATCATGGTACTGGACGTTCATGATAATCTTCATGACTTTCACGCTTGTGCTGGGAATGAGCTGGTATGTGGAGTATGATCATACCCAGAATACGATTGAAATGGCTGCTAAGCGGGCTTTGATGTCAACAATGGCAGCCTATGTCGATGAATGGGACTTTGAAATCTATGATGTCCTTCAGCATTTTGAGGCTGATTTCAAGGATCTGGCACTGCAGGATCTTGAGTATCAGATTGCCTTGACCGGCTTCATTAAAGAACCGCTTTTTATGCAAGTGGAAATCATGGCGGTCAATAAGAGTAAGCTGAGAGGATTGATGATTCATGTGCAGGAAGCCATGATTGAGGAGCTGAAAGAATGAAAAATCGTAAAAATCTTGCCGCGGCAGGAGGAATCAGCCTGCTGCTTGTGAATGGTCTTTTATTTAAAGTGATTTTGGATAAGACGATTGATTTAAAGAAAGTTCCGGTTGCGGCTGTAACCATTGAACCGCGCACTCAGATTAATAAGGAGATGATTGCTTATAAGGAAATACCCAGTATTTTTACTGATGATTCATGTGCGATGAGTGAGGAGGAGATTCTTGATAAAATAACGGAAATTGAAGGGAAGATACCAAAGGGTTCCTTGTTTTATAAGCAGATGCTTTTTGATGAGACTGAACTGCCGGATTATCCGTCCTTGAAGCTGAAGGCGGGGCAAAGCTCGTTTTCATTAGGGACTGATTTATTAAAAAGCTCAGGTAATTCATTGACTGCCAATCAAAAGGTTGATTTGTATGTGACTATCGAAATGAAAAAAGAAAAGCCGGTAACTGATCTGCTGATCTCATCAATTCGTATTTTGAGCGTAAAGGACCGTAAGGGGAATCTGATGGGCAGCAAGAACAGCAGCAATGTGCCTTATGTGATTAATCTGGCGGTAGCAAATGAATATGTGGAGCTGCTGAAGATTGCCAGCAAGGTAGGTACAATTGATCTGTACGCGGTTGCTGATGATCGGGAGAGTGAGGAATGCGTGTTCAACGAGGAATCAAAGGTATTAGATTTATTAGTGGAGGCAAGTGATGAGTGAGTTTAACTTTGGGCCGCTGACACCTTATGTAGAGGATGAAAACATTACTGATATTAACTATAACGGTCATCAGCTGTGGATTGATCATCTGCATAAGGGACGTTATTGTGAGCCTTTTGATGAAGAGGAGTTCATTCAGCAATTCTGTTACAAGATTGCCAACTATGTGAATTGTTCTTTTAATTTCTCATCACCGCTGGTAGAAGCTGAAACGTGTGATCTGCGTATCAGTATTGTTCATGACTCAATCGCCCGCAGCGGCCACAGCATATCGATTCGTAAGACACCGGCAATTATGCGGCTGAGTGAAAAGCAGATGCTTAAGGAGAAGTATACGACAGCTAGTGTTTTGGCGTTTTTAGAGCGGGCAATCAAGGCACATTGCAATATTATGATTGCCGGACTGCCCGGTGTCGGCAAAACTGAATTGGTTAAGTATCTGACTTCATTCATTCCGGCTTGGGAGCGGGTGATTACGATTGAGGATACCCTTGAGCTGCGTTATCATGACATCCATCCCAATAAGGATTGTGTGGCCTTTAAAATCAATGCCGGCTTTACTTATGTCGATGCGATTAAGGCAAGTCTGCGGCAGCGGCCTAATTGGATTTTAGTTTCTGAGGTGAGAAGTCATGAGGTTGTTCATTTATTAGAGAGTATATCGACAGGCACTAATTTAATTTCAACGATTCATGCAGATGACGCGGCCAAGATTCCTAAGCGTATTTTACATATGTTTCCCAATGTAGAAATTTATAACGAGGTACTGCTGAACAGTATTCATGAAGCGCTGGATCTAGGTATCTATATAGAATCGCGGATTTCTGAGCAGGGTGTTGTCAGAACTCTGAAGCAGATTGTGGCCTTTGACAGCATCAATAATCAGGCAATGACAACGGAGCTGTATCATGTGGGCGGTGAGCTTGCGGATGAAACGCTTTATCCCCCTAAACTGATTCGTAAGTTTAAGAGTCTCAAGCCGCAGCCGGTGCGGAAAAGGAGGATAGTCAAATGAGCGTGCTGATCATAATGGCAGTATTGCTGCTGCTTTTAGTGAATACCCACAAAGGCAAGGCGCTGTTTACGTTTTGTATGTTTCGCAGAAACGGGTATGCGGCGCTGAAGCAGACGATTTTGTCTTATGGCTATAATTATTCATTTAAACAGCATATGGTCTTGCTGAGTCTGATGGCGGCGGGCATTCTTTTTATCGGCGTACAGTTTGAGGTGCGAGTTGAATCGATGATTCTGCTGGTGTTTATTTCTTCCATGGTGCTGCCGACGATTTATATATGGCTGGCTTATAATTCTTACCAGGAGCATTTATTTAATGATTTCACAATGTTTCTTCAGAATTTTATCGCCCTGTTTAAGCTCAATCCAAAAACCTATCGAATCTTATGCGAATGTGAAAAAATCTGTGAGGGTGAGATGAAGCAGGTTGTCAGTTCAATGATTGAGCGGCTTTCTGAGGGCGGTGATGTGAAGGCTTGCTTTCAGCTGCTGATTGATTATCAGCCCCACTTCATCGTGTATAATCTGGCTTCTTTGGTAATGACAATTGAAATGCATGGCGGCGATCAGTTTCTTGATGGCTTGGACTTGATTCAGGATGATATTGATGATTGGATTGAAGATACTTATATGTTTAAACGGCTGCAGCTTCAGGCTAAAAATCGAATGATTGGCTTATGCGGCTTATCAGCGTTAATTGCGATGTTCGCGAAAAATATGCTGAAGGAGATTCAATTTAATACGACTTCAATTGTCTATCAGTCAGCGATCTTATTTTTTTTCACAACAGTGCTGATTACCTTGTTAATGGCACATAAGACAATCAGTGAAGGGTGGGTGGAAAAAGAAGAATGCATATCTACGAGAGCTTGATTTGTTTTGCTGCCTGTCTGCTGCTAGTCGTGCTGAATAAAAGTATTGATGGTTTTTTGCTTGATTTGCTGATCGAAGGCGATTTGCATGAGCTGGTTCATGAAGATCCTTTCAAGCTGGCGGCTAAGCGGCTGAAAAAGGCTAAACCGGTTTTGCTGCTAATTACTTTATGGCCGCAGTTTGGTTACAGTATTTTTTGGCTTGGCGGTGTCGGCGGCTTGTTTATGCTTGTTTATAAACAAGCGTATCTGGCGTTAAAGCGGGTGCAGAAGCAGCGGGTGAATCAGCTGAAGTTTCAGTTTCCAATCTGGCTGCGGCAGCTTCAGATTCTGATTCAGACCAATACCGTGGTGACCTCATTGATTCTCAGTACGCAGACAGCCCCTCAGCTGATTCAGGAGGATTTATTAATTCTGATTGCGGAAATTGAGGAAGACGCGATTCATCTGACGCCGTATATGAATTTTTTAAAGGCCTACCGATTATCTGAGATTGAGCGGGCGATGAAGCTTTTATACCGCTATAATACGGTGGGCAAGGAAGATGCTTACGTTCAGTTTAACCGCATGATTCAAACAACCACAAAGTGGCTGAGAAGTGAGCGCAGCAGCCGTGCCGAGAGTAAGCTGATGTTTTTTCAATGGTGGGGAATGCTGCCGCTGCTTGGCGTGACAGTGCTGTTTATGGCAATCATGTTTGAAATTATTATCAATTTATTTGGAGAGGGGGTGAAGCTGTGAAAGCCTTTTTCGAGGAATATGGATTAGTGCTGATTGTTACGATCATCGCTACAGGAATGATTGCGTTTGCCGGAACATTCCGCAATACGATGCAGGATACGATTACGGAGCAATGGGATAATATGACCGGTATCTATGAAACAGGAGATTAACGATGAAAGGCGCCTTTGAATTTGGTTTTATCATGTTATTCTCCTTGCCGATGATTGTCTTTGGTATAGGTTTTGTGGAAATTATGATGAACTACAACCAAGCCCGCTATCTGCAGAATTATACGATAATGCAGATTGAACATCAGAATCGCTTAGATGATTCTGTATACGCGCTGATTGAAGAGGGCAAGCGGTATTGTGATCAATGCGATGTGCGGATCATAAATATCAATGAGCGCTATCGGGTAACCGTCACTTTTCCCATTCGTTTGCCGATTATCAATTATGAAGCAAAGGGAATGACATCTACTTTAACACAAATTATAAAATGAGAGGGGACACCCTCTCATTTTGATTAAATACACCTTGAGGAAGGCACATGGTTCCTGATATAAGCGAAGATTTTCATAGTATCATCCATCGTTAATACAGGACTGATATGAAGTATGTCATAGCCTTGCAGAGAAGCTTCTCTTGAAGTAGCTAATATTAAATCAATCTGATCATGATTCGCCGCTGCCGCTGCTCTGTAAAGCGGATAAATTCCCGATATCGTTAAAAGCTGTCCAAAATATAAATTTAATTCAGTTTTTAACAGTTCAGTCAAGCTGGTACTGAGATCAGTCAAAATAATTATATTTAATTTTTTTATATTACCGTCAAGGATAACTGACAGCCGGGCGGTTAATGAGTTTAATTCATTTTCTGTAAGCAGTTTGTCAGTGTATTTTTTGATAATTGGATTCATCAAGGAAGCAACCTGATAAGCAAAGGGATGAGTTAATTTCAAATTGATCAAGTCATTAAATTCAGAATGGGTAACCGTTGTATGATAATAAATCATCGCCGATAAATGCTCAGTTAATGGCTGCTGCTGATGCAGCTGTAAACCAAAGCTTAAAAGAGCGGCTTCATAAAACTCATCGATAATTTTATTTGTCAGCACATCAATTGCTTCTTCGTTTGTGTTTATTGCATTATATCTTCTTTTTTTAGCAACCAGTTGATTTAGATATTGCTTATCATATTCGGAAAATTTTAATTTTAAGAGTCTTTCAATATCATCAAAAGGCAGATCGATGCTTGCTGAAGAATCCACGGCTGCTTCAATGTTTTTTTGCTGAATCCTGTTTCGATATGCGCTGATCAATAATTCATTGGTTATAATCATGAGACTCTTATTGGTCAGCATGATTTTTATTTGCGTCAAATAGGACATGAGAATCTGGTAAAGCGTTTCAAAATTATGCAGCTCATCATAATTCTCAACAATATACCGATTAATATAAGTGCCTTTCAATTCATAAAAAAGGAGAATGATTGAAGAATATAAGTTTCTTTTAGCATATTCAGAACCAAGAATCTGCAATCCTTTCTTTGCTGATATCGATAGCTGCAATCCTTTTGATGCCATAACAATTTCTTCTATATGCTTAATAGTATTTGAAATGGTCGTCTTTGAAACATAGAATAAATCAGCCAATAAACCCATACTCGTATATTCATAATCATGCTCTAAAAGATAAAAACAAATCGCAATTTCTCTTTGATTCTGATTGGCAGGAATCAAATCATTCTTTGATTCTTTAATATAATTAATAAATGCTGTCTTATCATTCTCTTCAATCCAATAGCCCTTGCTTGGATTTGAGTAAATCTGTAAATTTTCTTGATGAAAAAATGTATTGATCGTTGCAATATCCTGCCGCAGAGTTCTGGTAGTTGTATTGATGCGCTGAGAAATCTCTGAACCATGCAGCGGTTTTGAATGACTTAACAAGAGCTGAATAAGGCTTTTTTGACGCTGATTAATTTGCATTGGCACACCTCGGTATAATATAAATGACTATTAACTTTTATGCCTCAAGAAGAGGAAAAGGATTGAATGGACTGAAATAATTATACCATTTATACTTTAATCGTGGAACAAGAAACCATTAGGAGGTATTGTATGAAAGAATTTCCAAAAGATTTTTTATGGGGCGGTGCTACGGCTGCCTGTCAGTGTGAGGGAGCATGGAATGAAGGCGGAAAAGGCTTAACATTAGGGGATATGAAGCCTTACAGACCTTTTTTAAAGCGAACGGATCTGCATGAGCAAAGAACGGTAAGTATGGAAATGCTAAGGGAAGCGCATGCGGAAAAGGGAACCGGACTATACCCAAAACGTTACGGCATTGACTTTTATCATCGCTATAAGGAAGATATCAAATTATTTGCTGAACTTGGATTGAAAAGCTTCCGCATGTCAATCTCTTGGCCGCGGATCTTCCCGCGGGGTATTGAGGAAGTGCCGAATGAAGAGGGTTTGAAATTTTATGATGATGTATTCAGTGAATTAGAAAAATATGGCATTGAGCCAATGGTGACAATGAATCATTATGATACACCGCTTTATTTGATTGAACATAAGGATGGCTGGAAAACACCGGAAATCTTGATTTATTGGGAACGCTATGTGCGCACTATTTTAAAAAGATATAAGGGCAGAGTAAAATACTGGCTGCCATTTAATGAAATAAATGCAACCATTTTTATCCCTTATATGGGTGCTGGCTTATTCCCGGATGTTGAAAAAGAAAATTTTAAACAAAGCTGTTATCAATGTGTTCATTATCAATTAGTCGCTAATGCGATAGCTAAAAAATGTGCCAAGGAAATCGATCCAAATGCACAGATCGGCTGTATGATTGCCCGCTTTACCACTTATCCTGCTACTTGTAAACCAGAGGATGTCATGCAGACAGTGCTGGATGAGAATTATGAAAATTATTATTATACAGATACTTTGCTGTTAGGTAAAATACCGGCTTATATGGATCGCTTTTATGAGGAAAATAATCTTAATATTAAAATATCTGATGAGGATAGAAAAATATTAAGTGAAAATACCAGTGATTGGGTTGCATACAGCTATTATATGTCATTGGTAACGAGTGCCAACACAGATGAATTAGAAAAGACAAATTCTAATCTGATCATTGCCGGTAAAAATCCATATCTGGAAGCCAGTGAATGGGGCTGGCAGAAAGATCCGATTGGTCTGCGTTATTCGCTGAATCAGATGTGGGATCGTTATCATAAGCCGATCTTTATTTTGGAAAATGGTTTGGGAGCAGTTGATAAACTGGAAGCTGATCATTCCATTCACGATCCTTATCGCATTGATTATTTAAAATCGCATATTCAGCAAATGCTGGAAGCTGTTAAAGACGGTGTAGATGTAAAGGGATATTATATCTGGGGCATTATTGATTTGATTTCATCTGGAACCCATGAAATGAGCAAACGATATGGCGTGATTTATGTGGATCAGGATGATTATGGAAAAGGCACATTGGCTAGATATAAAAAAGATTCTTTTACTTGGTATCAAAAATGTATTGCATCGAATGGCATGGATTTGGAATAGAATCAGGAGGTACTCAGCATGAGTTCAAATAAAAAATTAGCAGAACAAATATTAAAAAATGTTGGTGGGAAAGAGAATATATCAAATTTTCTGCATTGCGCTACAAGGCTTCGGTTTAACCTGATTGACTTTGATAAAGTAAATAAGGATGAAATTGAAAGCTTAAGCGGCGTATGGGGAACCAATGTAAACAGCGGTCAGCTTCAGGTTATTATCGGTCAGACTGTTACTGAGGTATATGATGAAATATGCGTTTTAGCCGGACTGGAAAAGAATGAAGGAATTGATGAAAAATTAGATGATTTAAAAGCTAAAAAGAAATTTTCAATCAATGCTTTATTTGATGTATTATCCAGCTGCTTTAATCCAATTATTCCTGCGTTTGCCGGTGCCGGTATCTTAAAGGGTCTGCTTACCTTGCTTACTACATATGGTATTATGGGAAATGAGACAGGTCTTTATCTGATGCTGAATGCAGCCAGTGATGCGACTTTCTATTTCCTTCCGTTTTTGCTGGCAGTAACCGCGGCTAAAAAGTTTAAAACCGATATGACGATGGCTGTGGTGCTGGCGGGTATTTATATGTATCCTACAATTATAGCCGGGGCTGGCAGCAGTGTTGAAATCTTTGGCATCCATGTGACATTGGTTAAATATTCATCGACAGTTATTCCGATTCTGCTGTCTGTATGGATTATGAGTTATGTGTATCGATTTATCTATGCACATACTGTCTCCTTTCTGAGAGTCGTTGTCGTTCCAATCGTGACCTTGCTGGTTATGGCTCCGCTGAGTCTGATGATTCTTGGACCATTGGGTTATTATGCCGGTATTGGGGTTGGTGAATGCTTTAAATGGCTCTTTAATGTAGCGCCGTGGCTGGGCGGCTTAATTGATGGCGCTACCCGACCTTTCGTTATTCTGACGGGCATGCATATGGCTATGACACCTATCAAGTTAGGCAACTTAAGTACATTGGGTTATGATATGCTGGCACCGGTTGATTGTGTCGCAACCATGGCAGCAGCCGGTATGTGCTTCGGCGTATTTTTAAGAGCTAAAAAGGCTGAAAATAAATCATCAACCTTCTCCGCTTTTATCTCCGCCTTTATCGGTATTACTGAGCCCGCTTTATACGGCGTTGCTTTCAGATTTAAAAAACCGCTGCTGGCATGTATCATCGGCGGTGGAATATCCGGTGCTTTTGTTGCTATGATGCAGGCTAAAGCGATTACTTATGCTATGCCGGCGATTATCTCCCTCCCGGCATATACCGGATCAATCCCGGTAATGCTGATCGGACTGGCTATTTCATTTGTAGTATCTGCTGGCTGTGCCTATGCGTTAGGTCTTGATGAAAATATCAAGAAAGATCAGCGGGCGGCAGAAGCAGAAAAAAAGGCAATTAATTTTTAAATTATCATAAGAGTACATTTCCCTTTTAGATGAGCGGAAGGGTACTCTTTTTTTTCGATGAAGATACCGCTGTCGAATAAAGTATCAGCCTGAGCCTGACTTTTGTGTTACACTAAAGAAAAGCACCCGTCTGTGGTGAAAGGAGGCAACTGATGATCTATACGATAACTTTAAATCCATCCTTAGATTATGTAATGATGGTTAATGAATTAAAAAACGGTGAAACTAACCGCTCACAGGCAGAAAAGATTTATCCTGGCGGCAAGGGCTTTAACGTATCCAGAATTTTAAATGAATTTGGCATAGCCAATAAAGCCATCGGATTGGCTGCTGGTTTCAGCGGTTTGGAAATTGACCGCCTGCTTAATGAAAAAGGGATCGATCATGAATTAATATTTATGGCTGAAGGTTTCTCACGCATTAATATTAAATTGAAAGGCAATGAAGAGACGGAAATCAACGGTGCCGGTCCGAAGGCGGATGCGATGGTTATCAAGCGTTTAAAACAAATTCTTGATACGATGAATGAAGATGATACGGCTGCGCTGTGCGGCAGTCTTTGTCAGGGCATTGACAGTTCAACATTTGCTTCGATTTTATCATTATTGAAATCAAAAGGGGTTCGTCTGATCGTTGACATGAGCAATGAAGCACTGCTTAACAGTCTGGCATATGAACCATGGCTTATTAAACCCAACCTCAGTGAGCTGTGTGAGCTTTGGAAAAGGCCGATCCATAGCCTTAATGAGCTGCGTGACGCGATGATGTTCTGCAGCCAGCGGAAAGCTCAAAATGTATTGGTGTCATTAGGCAAAGACGGAGCGGTTTTGCTAGATGTTCAGCAGCGTCTGTATTACTGCAGCGCACCGGCGGGAGAAGTGAAAAACAGTGTCGGTGCCGGTGATTCGATGCTTGCTGGCTTCTTAACTGCCTATATGCAGAGTCAATCCTATGAAAAAGCACTGCGGATGGGGGTGGCATGCGGCAGTGCGACAGCGTTTAATGATGATCTTGCGAAATTGAAACAGATCATGTCATATTATGAGGGTCTGAATATACGAAGCTTAAATGCTGATGAATCAAGGCTTGCTGAAATAGTTGAGTAACTTAAAGATTAATTCTTTTTCGTCATCCTGAAGATTAGTAATGTTGATCAGCAATTCATCACTCATATCTAAAATATAATCCGTAGATGTGTTAAACAACAGAGCTAATTCGACAATATACTGAGTTGACGGTACGCTGATGCCCATTTCCCATGCATTGATGGCCGATCTTGTCAGACTTAGTTTACGGGCTAAGTCACTTTGTGTCATGTCATTTTTCTCACGCAATTCCTTGATTCGATCGGCGATCATAGTATCAACTCCTATATCTTTGATATTACACTTTCTTGATAGGTAATACATTATCACTAATGATTAATTAAAATTGACACCGCCTTTTAATATGCTACAATATTAATGTTAGTATGTGTTATTTTGCTTTTATCAAACATATTTAAAAGTGAAGCCACATAAAAATTCATAAAACCTGGGAAGTGAAAAGAGAGAGCGGGCATAAGGATGATAAAGCTAAAAAAGTTAAGTTCCACTTTCTTTAGGAAGGCGGCATTATATGGCATCTAAAGCAACGTTATTATTAATTGAGCCGCAGACTGATCAGTCTCAGTCTTTGACAGCTTTGCTTGATGAAGCATATCAGGTAATCAGCGCGGTTGATGAACAGCAGGCTATTTCATTACTGAAAGCCAATGCTGACACGGTTTCAGTCATTTTAATGGCTGATCTTTCGTGCGAACGCTCCAAGCGTCTGTTTAATTATTTAAAAGTAAAAGAAGCGGATCAGCGCCTGCCGATCCTTGTAATTGGCAGTCAGCTGGAAGATGAGGTCTGCGCGTTAAGGCAGGGCGCCTGGGATTTTATTGCCAAGCCTTATCAGAATCAAGTCTTGCTGCTGCGCATTAAAAATGCCGTCGAACGATCTCAGCTGACCGCATTCAGGCAACTAAGATATTTAGCGGAATATGACAGTCTTACCGGTATCTATAATAAAATTAAATTTTTTGAGGTGACTAAACAGATGATTGAAGCAGACAGTGAGCAGCTGTATGCTTTTGTGCGCTTTGATATTGATCGCTTTCAATTAATTAATTCATTTTTCGGCACTGATGAAGGTGACCGCCTGCTGTGTTATATCGCGAATAGAATTCAAGAATTTGCCAGTCAGCTTGCCGCCTGCTCCTATGGCCGCATGGAATCTGATATCTTCTGTATCTGTTTGCCTTATGCTGATTTGAATAAAACCAATCTTGTTGAACTGATCCGCAATTATCTTTATGAATATAATACAGATTATGATATTGTACCTTCAATGGGCATCTATCTAATTCAGGATCGTTCTTTATCGGTTGAGTCAATGTATAACCGGGCGGCTTTAGCTGCCAAGCAATGCAAAGGAAGCTATGTTAAATGCTTTGCCTATTATAATGAAAGCTTAAGTGTCACTTTAGCGCGTGAACAGGAAATCATCAATGAGATGAATACAGCGTTAGAAAACCATCAATTTATCATTTATCTGCAGCCTAAGATTGATATTCAAAATGGCAAGCCATGCGGGGCTGAAGCGCTGACTCGATGGAATCATCCTAAGCGCGGTATTATGGCGCCCAATGATTTTATCGGCATCTTTGAACAAAACGGGTTTATCACCAAGCTTGATTTTTATATATGGGAACAAGTCTGCATCTTATTGAGAAAGTGGCTGGATAATGGTTATCAGCCATATCCGATTTCAGTCAATATTTCACGGGTTGATTTATATAATCCGAAACTGGTCGATATGATTCTTGAATTAATTCGTAAATATCAGATTGTGCCTGAATTGCTGAATCTGGAATTGACCGAGAGCGCCTATACGGATAATCCAATCATGCTGAGTGAGACGATTGAGCGTCTTCAAAAGCATGGCTTTACGATCATGATGGATGATTTTGGCAGCGGTTATTCTTCACTGAATATTTTAAAGGATATGGATGTTGATATTTTGAAAATCGATATGCGCTTCTTATCAAAAACTAAAATTGCCGGCCGCGGTGAAAATATTATCGCTTCGGTGATTCGAATGTCCAAATGGCTAAATATTCCAGTTATTGCCGAAGGGGTAGAGACGATGGAACAGGTTGCGTTTTTACGCAGTGTAGGCTGTGACTATGTACAGGGCTATTATTATGAAAAACCAATTCCTGTTGAATATTATGAGACTAAATATCTGCCGCAGGGACATTATCAAATACATAGCTTTGACAGTTATCGTGAGAGTAAGCATATTTATGATGAGCTGTTTTTAAATGATCCGCAGATTAAAAAGCTCTTTAATTCAAGCAATGAGGCGGCGGTTATTTATGAATTTGCGGAAGATAAAGTAGAATTGATCCGGGTTAACGCGAGTTATTATAATTTGCTTGGCTATGAGGATCAGGCATTAAAGGCACCGGATATGCTTCAGCTAGTGGCCGCATCGGATCAAGGGGCGATGATTGAGCTATTCAGAAACGCGATTCATGATAAAGCCAGTAAGGCGATTGATTATACTTATCTGCCTGCTGAGGGCAAGCGGCTCTGTCTGCATCTGGTTCTGCGTTATGTAACGGAAATTTCCGGCAAATATATTTTAATGGGCAGGCTGTCAATGGCTCAGCAGCAAGCTTAATGCAATGAAGAATACTGATGATTTATGCGCATCAGGAATAAACCTGTGATATACTAAAATCAAGACCATGATTTTGATGATGGCTGAAAGTGAGTGAATAGGATGGAGAATAAACAGCTGTTAAGAGCGATAAAAATGCGTCATTCAAGAAGATCCTTTCAGGATAAAATGATTCCAGCCGATATGCTGGTGAGTGCTATTGATCAGATTAATGAAACGGCCGGTCTGCATATTCAGCTGCTTTTAAATAATCCGGAGGCATTTGATTCTTTAAAGAAGAGCTATGGCATGTTCCGCGGTGTTCGTCATCTCATCGCCCTAGTGGGTTCAAGTGATGATCCTTATCTTTATGAGAAGCTAGGTTATTATGGTGAAATGCTGGTGCTGAGAGCAACGGCTTCCAATCTTGCCACATGCTGGGTGGGCGGTACCTATTCTAAGAATGACTGCCGGTGTCAGCTGCTGCCGCATGAGGAGCTGGTGGCGGTAATTGCCGTTGGTTATGGAGAAGAAACAATATCGATGAAAGAGAAAGTCATTACTTCAGTGATTCATCGCCGGCATAAAACATATGCTCAGTGTACAAAGCTGGAAGGCACACCGCCGGAGTGGTTCAAATATGGTGTTGAGGCGGCTTTGCTGGCACCTTCTGCATTAAATGCCCAGCCTGTCATCTTTACATGGAAGGCATCAACGGCATATGCTTCTATTCCTGAAAAACGTAAAATTGAACAGGTAGATCTCGGCATAGCAAAATATCACTTTGAGCTTGGCGCTGGCTGCGGAGAATTTGGTTGGGGCAATCACGCCGGTTTTACGGTGAATGATAATGTGTGAACCATGCAGCCGCTGTCGCTGGGCAAATGATAAAGAAGGGATTCTGCGTGCTTATCACGATCATGAATGGGGTGTTCCATCACATGATGACGCGCATTTATATGAACTGCTGATCCTGGAATCCTTTCAGGCCGGTTTATCATGGGCTATCGTTTTGAAAAAGCGTGAGGCATTCAGAGAAGCGTTAGATGGCTTTGACTGCGCGAAGATTGCTGCCTATGATGAGACAAAGCTGAATGAGCTGATGAGTAATCCGCGGCTGATTCGCAATCGCCGCAAGTTTAACGCGATGATCGCCAACAGTCATGTGTTCTTGCAGATTCAAGCGTAATACGGCAGCTTTGACGCGTATATCTGGAGTTTTACCAAGGGTCAGGTGATTAAAAATACTGATGATCAAATACCGGTAACCTCACCGCTTTCTGATATGATTTCAAAAGACCTGATTCGCCGCGGCATGAAATTCATGGGCAGCATTACAGTTTACTCTTATTTAGGGGCAATTGGGATCATCGATGATCATGAACTGAACTGTTTTAAATATTAGCTTGAAGACTCATTTTGAGTCTTTTTTTCTTGATGATTGATTTATTAAACTAATGGTTGATTTTTATGGCGAAATAGTTGGTTGTATTCAACTGATAGAAGACCTATAATTAAATTATCAATTGATATATTCAGGAGCGCGCTGATGAAAAAAACAAATTTAGGTGAAACAATTTATAAATTAAGAAAACAAAGAGGAATTACTCAGGAAGAATTGGGCCGGGCAGTAAATGTCAGTACACAGGCGGTTTCTAAATGGGAACATGGCGGCAGTCCGGATGCGGAAATGCTGCCGCTGCTTGCCGATTATTTTCATGTCAGTATCGATTCGCTTTATGGCCGCAGCGAGACGGCTGCCCGTAATATATTTGACGATGTACTGATCGATTTAATTAATAAATCAAAAGAAGAACGTTTTGAACATGCCTTTCAAATATGCTGGGCGATGATCCGCGGTTTAGTCGGTATTGATCTTGTGAAAAATATTTATTATGATAACCTGCCGCAGCTGCCTAAGGAGTCTGAAATGTTTATGAAATCACTGATCAGCTTGGATGAGGGAGTGGCATACATGCTTTTGAAAAAGGAATTTCATTATTTCATGCTGTTCCCTGAGCCTAAAGGCGGTTTTAATCAGGAGCTGGCTGACGCCGCAGACTATACTGAACTATTCAGCTTCCTTGCGAAACCTGATACGGTTAAGATTCTGCTGTTCATTTTTGCGAATAAAGCGCAGAGCTTTACGGCTTCACTGATTGTCTCAAGACTCAAGATCGAAGAAGCGGCGGTACTGATGATTTTAGATGAAATGACAGATCGCAGCTGGCTCTATCGCACAGAAATAGAGACTGAGGACAGACTGCTGATTTCTTATCAGCTGAGCGGCGATAATCAGATCCTGCCATTTTTAATTATTGCCAAGGCATTGATAGACAGTCAAACGAATCTCTACTATATGAACCTGAATGATCGTCATCTTCCCTTGTTTTCTGGAAAAGGAAGAAAAAATGAATGAATCAATGAATATCAAACAACAATTTAATAAGCATAATAAGTTAAATCTGACAGCGGCTGTATGCCTGACAATCATCCAAACCTTTCTGTCAATCGCGTTAGCGTTCATATTGAAGGCATTGATGGAAATTGCCGGCGGCGGTACGCTGTCTGAGCTGGTTAGACTCTTGGTAATCTGTATCGTTTATCTGCTCATCTATCTGCTGATAACCCAACTGGCTAATAGTTTTACTAACCGATATATCCAAAAAGCGCTGATTCAGTTTAAAGAAACATGCTTTGAGCGCTATTTAAAGAAAAGTATTACAGCTTTTCAGCAAGCGGATGAGGGAACTTATATCTCCTCACTGACCAACGATATTAATTCTATTGAGACGAATTATTTGAGTGCCCGAATCAGTTTTTTTACTCATTTGTCTTTATTGATCAGCGGTATTGCGGCAATGCTTTATTTAAACTGGAAACTGGCCTTATGTGTTTTATTTGCTTGTTTTCTGCCTTTTCTGATTTCTATAATTTTTGGCAGTCAGCTTGCTGAAAAGGAAAAAAATGTCTCTGAGGGCAACAGCGCTTTTACTTCTTTAGTTAAAAATTTATTCGGCGGTTTTTCCATTATTAAGAGTTTTCAGTCTGAAAAGGAAATTCAGACATTATTCAATCAGCGAAATCAATCGCTTGAAACGGATAAAAAACAACGCCGCGGTTTAAATTATTTTATCCAAGTTCTTTCTATGCTTGCCTCATCAATCATTAATTTTCTTGTTTTTGGTTATGGCGCGTATCTTTCCATTCAGGGTGAAATTTCAGCTGCGGCTGTGATCGCTTTTATTCAGCTGCTTAATTATGTTATCGCACCGCTTCAGCAGCTGCCTATTTTATACAGCGGTTATCAAGCAGGTGCGGCACTGATTGAGCGGCTGCAGACTTTGATGGCCTGTGAGCAGGATACTAAGCATGATGAGCTTACGGCCTTTAATGAGGCAATACGAGTTGAAAATCTAACCTTTGGTTATACTGATCAGCCGATACTTAAAGGTATTAATTTTACTTTTAAGAAGAATAAACGCTATGCCATTGTTGGCAGCAGCGGCAGCGGCAAATCAACTCTGCTGAATCTTTTAATGGGCTATATAGACGCCGCCAGCGGCAATATTTATTATGATGATCAGCCGCTTAATCGTATCAGTTCAGCCTCGTTATCTGCGTGTTTATCATTGATTCAGCAGAATGTGTTTATTTTTGATGATTCATTGCATGCTAATATTTCAATGTATAAGGATTTTGATAAAGATGAATTAGAAAAAGTGATTGCAATCAGCGGCTTAACAGAAGTTTCAAAAGAGAAGGGGATGGCATATCGCTGCGGTGAAAACGGCAAAAACTTGTCCGGCGGTGAACGTCAGCGGGTAGCGATTGCCCGTGCATTGCTGAGAAATACGCCGATTCTGTTTGTTGATGAGGCAACCTCAGCCTTAGATAACGCAACAGCGCAAAAGGTTGAGGAAGCTATTTTATCAATCCAGAATCAGACATGTATCTGTGTGACACATCGGCTTCAGGCAGAAACACTTGCGCAGTATGATGAAATATTAGTTATGCATCATGGAACGCTGTGTGAGAGCGGCACCTTTAATGAATTGCTTGATCGTAAGCAGGTTTTCTATTCATTGTATAAGCTGTCAGCGGCTTAGCCGATCGTTATTAATTCAGTGTTTTCTTGATCTTATATGGAATCCACGAAAATGTTTATAAAGTTTCAAAAAAAGGCTTTACAAATTAGTTGCTTTTAGATATAATAATACTCGCTAAGCAACTATCTGGCGATTGTGGTGAAGCGGTTAACACAGCGGGTTGTGGTCCCGTCATGCGTGGGTTCGAATCCCATCAGTCGCCCCATTTGAACAGTAAGCCCTAGAAATAGGGCTTTTTTTAGTGTTTGAATGTATTCTGTGAATAAATTATACATAAAAAAATTCATAATTTGGTGCTATACTGTTTATAAAAGGGTGTTGTATGGCCATTTACAAAGCAAATAATAAAATCATTATCATAGTAAGTGATTGTCGAAATTGGCAGCCAAGCTGAAGAATCTTTATAGGTGTCTTGACACATCGCAACATTCTGTACGCTTTTTGACTATAAAGTGGTATAATAGTAAAGCAATTATCATTGCATAAATAACCATAGAGAGGCTAGAAAATGGAAACTTATGATGAAAAATTTGATTTTCGTGACAAACGAAATCTAAGCTTAGTCACTGATTTTTATGAATTGACAATGAGCCAGTGCTATTTTAATGCACCTGATGCCAACAAGATCGTTACCTTTGATTTGTTTTATCGGCGTAATCCGGATAATGGCGGATTTGCTATTTTTGCCGGTTTGGAACAGATTATTGGCTTTATACAGAATTTGCATTTTGAGGATGAAGATATTGCTTATTTAAAAAGTCTGAATAAATTCAGTGATGAATTCCTTGATTATTTGCGTCATTTTATTTTTACCGGCGATGTATATGCGGTGCCGGAGGGAACACCGGTATTTCCTAATGAACCGCTGGTGCGTGTCAAAGCTAAAATTATTGAAGCTCAGTTGCTTGAGACTGCATTTTTGCTGGCAATTAATCATCAAACCTTGATTGCGACAAAAGCAAACCGTATTGTCCGTGCTGCCAAGGGCAGAATTGTGATGGAGTTTGGGGCGCGCCGCGCGCATAATTTTGATGCTGCTAATTATGGTGCAAGGGCGGCTTATATCGGCGGTGTTGATGCGACGGCGACAACCTATGCCGGGGAAAAATTCAATATACCGGTTGCCGGTACTATGGCACACAGCTTTATTCAGTCTTTTGATTCTGAATATGAAGCTTTTAAGGCCTATGCGCTTACTTATCCAGACAGCTGCACAGTGCTGCTTGATACCTATGATACACTCAACAGCGGCGTTAAGAATGCTATCCGAGTTGCGAAAGAAGTGCTTGAACCTATGGGGCATCGTTTAAAGGGTGTACGCATCGACAGCGGTGATATTGCCTATCTGTCAAAGAAAATCCGCAAACAGCTCGATGAAGCGGGACTTGAAGACTGCCAGATCGTTGCCAGCAATTCTTTTGATGAATATATCATAAAATCATTGATTGAGCAGGGCGCTCAAATTGATTCCTTTGGTGTCGGGGAGAATATGATTGTTTCTAAATCATCACCGGTCTTTGGCGGTGTTTATAAGATGAGCTCAGTGATTAAAGACAATCAAATGATTCCTAAGATCAAATTGAGTGAAAATGTTGAAAAAATGACCAATCCTGGGTTCAAAGATCTTTATCGCATCTATGACAAAGAAAATCATAAGGCATTGGCGGATCTGATGACAATTCACGGCCATCCAATTTCAGAAAATGAGGATTTAACGATCTGCCATCCGGATAATGTCTGGAAAAAGAAAACATTGAAGCGCGGTACGTTTGTGATCCGTGATCTTTATGAGCCGATTTTTGTAAATGGGCGGCTTGTGTATAAAGTGCCTGATTTGAATGAAATCAGGAGATACAGTCAGCAGGAGCTTTCTCATTTATGGGATGAATATTTCCGTTTTGAGTACCCTCAGGTGTATAAAGTAGACTTAACTGAGGAATTATTAAAAATGAAGCTCGATTTAATTGAGGAGATGAAGCATTAATATGTCCAAGACAGAAAAACGCAGTTTAGCGCTTGCCGCATTGATCTATGCTGCTACTCTGATCTATTCCTTTGTGGTCAATTTTCCTGACCGCGCGATGAATACCCGCTTTAATATGACCTTTGTGGCAATTCTTTGCCCTTTGATCGTACCGGCATTGTTTAAGCTTTTTAAATGGAAACCAATCAGTGAAATCTATATTATTAATCTTATATTTTGTTACTTTGCTTCTTTGATTGGTTCATGCTTAGGCGGTTACAGTGTCCCTTATTTTGATAAGGTTGTTCATTTTGGCTTTGGCTTCTGCGGCATCGAAATCGCTTATCTGCTGTATATGATACTTAAACGATCTTCCAAGCTTGACAGTATTCAGGAATGGCATATATTTCTTGTCTTTGTTAATGCGGTGAATACAGCAATTGCTGTTTATTGGGAGTTTTATGAATATGCAATGCTTATTTTCTTTAATAATGATGCAATCAATCATTATACCAGCGGAGTTCATGATACCATTACCGATATGCTGGTCTGCGTTGCGGGCGGTTTAGTAGTAACCGGTTTTTTGATCAGTGCTAAACGCAGCGGCAAAGATAATTTCTTTACCCGTCTGCCGCAAAAGTTTTATGATTTGAATCTTGCACATAGAAACGGCTAAACGCCGTTTTTTTGATTTATGTTTGATCATTTTCTTGATGTGACAGATGTGTAAGTACAAATCTTTAACAGCAGTGCTAAAATAGAGACAGAAGATATGAAAAAAAGCTGTGCCTATAAAGGCATCAGCCGATCTTCAATAAAATCTTGAATCAACAGGAAGGCAGCGTCTCGCACATGCTCATCATTTAGTATTCGATGCTTTCCTAAATGCAGGAAAATGAGCTGTTTTTGTTCATGAGTGATCATGTCAAAAGCCCACACGCTACTTCTTGGCGGGATGACCTCATCGGCATCACCGTGAATCAGCAGCACCGGACAGGATACCTTAGCAATACTAGCTTTCAGTTGCTTTACACATTCCATAAATGCCGGATAGAATGATTTAGGCAATGAGGGTTCTTTGCCGTCGTTTTTAGAACTGCTGATTAAACCGCTGGCTCCTTTAATTACCATGTTCGTATAATTTTCTAAATGAAAGTGGTTAAAGGCAGGGGCAATCAGAATCAGCTTTACAACCGGATAACAGGTGGCAAGATAGGAAGCGATAACGCCGCCCATGGAAAAGCCAAGCAGGTAAATCGGCCGTTTGCTGAGCTGAGCCTGAGTAAGCTGAGCTTTAGCTCGTTTGACCCATTGCTGCCAATCGCAGTCTTTCTCATCGGTTAAATCATACATATCAAAGCTGATCAATTCAATATTTTTATCGCTAAGAAATTCCTGAAGCTGATCCATTTCATGCCGCCGGCGCTTGCCAAATCCGTGAATCGTCACAAGCAGCGGCCGGTTGTCCTGATTTATTTCTTCTGTTTTTTCTTCTTTCATTAATTTTTTAATCCATTCAAACATTTCTCTCACATCCTTTTTCTGTATTATAGCATAGATTTGTGTTAGTATTATGTAAGAGAAAATGATTGAGGTGCAAGATGAATAACGAAACGATAAACAACTTTTTAAATCAGGTAGACAGTGCATCACCAACGCCCGGCGGCGGCTGTGTAGCAGCATTAGTGGCACAGCTTGGTCTCTGTCTTGGGCGGATGTATGGCCATTTAAGCGTTAAGCGCAAGGCTTTTCTGGCTCAGGATGAGGCGGTTCAGCAAAATTTTATGCAGTCTTTTGAAAAATTAAGCAATATGCGTGAAGTTTTAGAAGGATTGGCGGCAGCTGATATGGAGGCTTATCAGTCAGTGATTGATGCCTATCGGCAAAAGGATGCGCAGCTGATTCAGCAGGCGATTCATAAAGCGATTGATGTGCCGTTTAAAACGATGCAGACAGCGGTTGAGGCAATGTCGCTTTTAGTACAGATGATGCCTTACGGCAATCAGAAGGCTGTCAGTGACTGCGCCATTGCAGTTATTCTCTGTGACGCGTGTGCAGCAAGCAGTTATCTAAATGTATTTATTAATATTCAGACACTTGAAGATCAAGAAGAAGCTGAAAAAGCGTTGAAAGCAATCGATGAACTCAAAGCAGCCGCTGCTGAAATGAAGGAGCAGTCATTTGCGGAGTGCATTCGTTTGATTAAACAATAAATTCGACACTTTTTTCACTTCTGTTTCGTTAAACTTAAACCAAGGGAGTGAAAAAGATGGATCTAATTAAAACAACAAATGAAAAACAGATTATCTATCTGATCAATGATCATTGTCCGAATCAGGCAATGCGCAATGAATTTCAGACGAATACATTTACACTAAAAATTAATAAACTGGAAATTGTTGAAAAGGAATGCTGCGGTTATGTCGTCGATGAGGGAGGCATTTTTCTGATTGCCAGCATCACCCTGCATAATCTGAGTAATGAGATTCTTTCTTTTTCCAAAAATGATCTGCTGATCAGTTATGACAAGGAAGATCCGTATGAGGCGGAGGAATACTTCGGTGTGCCTTATCAATTTGAGGATGAGATTGCTTTAAAGCCCAATGAAGAGGTTAAAGGCAAGCTGGTATACATTATTGCTGAATCAGCAAAGAAGGTTACCTTCCGCTATTTTGAGAATTATGATGACGATACGGAGAAACAGTATAAGCTGCGTTATAATCTGGATTGTTAGTGAAATAAGGCATTCATTTTGTGAATGTCTTTTTTTGACACATTCCTTAGAAATTCTTAAGAATTATCTGCAGTATAATTAAAGAATTCATCGATATAATTTAGTTGTTGAAAAGATGTGGTACAATAAATGGTGAAATTAAACAAAAAAGCTGATGGAGGTATTTATGGATAAGACATTGATATTAGTTGTGGAGGATGAAAAAGAGATTGCGGAGGCAATTGAAATTTATTTAAAAACACAGGGTTATGATGTAATTAAAGCCGAAAATGGCGCCGAAGGGTTAAAAATGATTCAGGAGCATGATGATATTCAGCTGGCATTGGTAGATGTTATGATGCCGGTCATGGATGGCATTACGATGATTAAAAAAGCACGTGAGGATCATGATTTTCCATTTTTAATTCTCTCGGCAAAGTCTGAGGATCTGGATAAGATCATGGGCTTAAATATCGGTGCTGATGATTATGTTACGAAACCTTTTGTGCCCATGGAATTATTGGCGCGTGTCAATTCACAGCTTCGCCGTTATCAGCGCTATCTAAAAATGGTCTCTCAGGAGAAAAGCAATGATAATATCTATGTCCAGGGCGGCCTTGAATTAAATGCTGATACGAAGGAAGTCAGTGTAGACGGTAATCCTGTACGTCTGACACCGATTGAATTTAAAATTCTTCAGATGCTGATCAAACACCCGGGTCATGTCTTTTCAAGTGATGAAATATATGAACATGTATGGAATGAAGATGCGATTAATACCGAAACGGTGATGGTGCATATTCGTAACATTCGTGAGAAAATTGAACTCGATCCGAAGAATCCGCACTATTTAAAGGTGGTATGGGGTGTAGGTTATAAAATCGAGAAACTTTAGGAGGACATTATGGAAAAAAAGAGCAATAAACTCTTTGGGTTTCTTTTAATCTTAATCATTGCTTTGTTATCATTGGGTATGGTTATTGCCAAACCGATGATTTCAGCAGAAAAAAATGAACCTGATCTGACAAGCCTTGACACCAATGATTATTTTTTAGATGATTTATTTCTTGATAACATCGTTCAGTATAAGCATTTAAAATCACTGGAAGCGGGCAAGAATATTTCTTACAGCGAGCTTTTGCTTAAGAATCCGGATGCGGAAACCGCTGAATTATTTGATGATTTTATCAGCGGTTACAGTAATGTGGAAAATCCGGATGATTTTGAAGATTTATATTATACGCTTCAGCGTAAAAATCTAGTTCTTGATTTTTATGCCGAGTCAAACGATACTCGCAGCTATTCAATCGATTTATCAGATTTAAAGAATTCTGGCAATGATAAAGCAAAATATTTTAAGTGGTATATCATTATGCATTATGATGATGCCGGTAATCTTACAATCAGCAACGCGTCTCAGGATTTGCTGAAGACGGTATCATCTAAGTTTTTTAAAGGATCACTTATGGAATCTTCAGCGTTTAATTTTGAGTCCATCGTTCAAAACGGGGTGGCTGAAAACAGCAGCAAGGTCAATGTAGAACCGATTACCAATGCGACATTTATTTATGCAATCAGCAATGAGCGTTATCAGATGCTGGTTGACGGCACGATTTATTCACGCTATCTGCCGGGTTATTCAGCAATGAATGAGGATGCGGGTATGTTGGTTTTTATGGTAATCACAACCGCAGCGATTGCCGCGGCATGCTTTATCGCCACAAGACATGTGCGTGAGTTATCTGCCTATAATGCACTGCTTAAATGTCCTTTTGAATTAATGGTTGGCGTGCTCAGTCTGGGTATTTCCTTAATCTTTGGCTGGACATATTTAGTGCTTGTAAATATGGGGACAACTGATTTTATTACCGAGATATTGCAGAATATAACGACGGATAAAGCGGTTATCGTAACCAACAGCATCTTGTTTTTCAGCGGTTTTATCTATTTGTTCTTAGTTACCGTTGCGGTATATGAAATTAAGCTGATCTTTATTCAGGGCTTCTCTGATTTCTTTATGAATAACACGATCATCGGTTGGTGCTGCCGTAAAATCAGTGCTTTCTTTGATGTATTCAGAGGCTTGGATCTTTCGGATAAGCTGAATAAAAAAATTGCTACAGCATTGATTCTGAATCTGTTGGTTGGCTGTATTGCCTGCATCTTCTGGGCTTTCGGGCCGTTGCTGTTGATTCTTTATACGATTTTCACTTATCAGTATATCAAACGGATTGCCAGCGGCATGCAGCAGCAGTTCCACGTTCTTGAAAATGTGACCAAGGAGCTTTCATTAGGCAATCTGGATATTGAGGTTGAAGATGATCTGTCGGTCTTTGGTGAAGTGAAAGATAATCTATTGGGTATTAAGACCGGCTTTAAGCAGGCGGTTGAGGAGGAAGTGCGTTCTTCAAAAATGAAAACTGAACTGATATCCAATGTGTCACACGATTTAAAGACACCGCTGACTACCTTAATCAGTTATATTGATCTGCTGCAAAAAGAAAATATTACTGATGAAGAACGTCAGCATTACATTCAGATTTTAGATAACAGCTCACTGCGGCTGAAACGCTGCATCGATGATTTGTTTGAAATTAGTAAGGTTGAAAGCGGCAATGTGCAGTGTAATTTAGTAGAGGTTAATTTAAGTGATCTGCTTAAACAGATTCATTTTGAAATGAGTGATAAGATTGAAGCGAGCAATCTGACCTTTAAGACCTCTTATCCGGAGCAGAAAATCATCTGTATGCTGGATTCACCGAAGACCTATCGTATTTTTGATAATCTTTATATGAATATTTTCAAATATGCGATGCCTTATACCCGTGTTTACATTGAATTAAAAGAGGAAAATGGCTTTGCCGTGGTATCCTTCAAGAATGTTTCGGCTACGGAGATTACTTATGCGCCTGATGAGCTGACGGAGCGTTTTGTACGCAATGATGCTTCCAGAAATTCTGAAGGCAGCGGTTTGGGATTGGCAATCGCCAAGAGCTTTACAGAATTGCAGGGCGGCAGTATTAAGGTTTTGGTTGACGGTGATTTATTTAAGGTGATATTAAAATTTGCCGTGCTTGAAAAGGCGGCAGAGAGGGAGGAAGGAAATGAAGAACAAGCATAAAATCAGCGCTTTTGCGGCTTTGTTTACAGTGATTACCTTAGTGTTGGGGGCAGCTTCTGTAATTGGTGCGATGTTTCATAGAAAGAAACTGAAATGATTTTATTTTCATAATATGAAAAAATTTATAAAATATTTCTGAAAATATATTGACAAGCGCTCAGCGAGCCGATATAATAGTGCCATACAAAAACGATGAAGAGAAGAGTAGGCATTAAAGCTTTCACAGAGAGTCCTCACAGGGTGCAAGAGGATAAAGGAAATAACTGCTGAAAATGGTCTTGGAGTTGCATTGCTGAGGGTTGCTTAGGCAATGTCGGATTCGCCCGTTAAAGCGATAGGGTATAACCTGTATGCAGGCGTACTTGAAGAGGCTGGTATTGTGAGATATCAGTGAAGTAAGGTGGTAACACGAAGTCAACTTTCGTCCTTTCAGGATGAAAGTTTTTTTTCATCCATTGAGTTGAATTAAAATAAAAGGAGAACAGGAAAATGAAAAAATTATTATCAAGTTTATTAGTTGTTGCATTATTAGCTGGCTGCAGCAGTAACAATAATCCGCCGGCAAGTGATCCAGCCGAATTAGAAACGATTATCGTCGGTGCAAGTCCAAGCCCGCATGCGCAGATTCTTGAATCGGTTAAAGAGACATTAAAGGCTGAGGGATATGATCTTGTGATCAAGGAATTTGATGATTATATCATTCCAAATACAGCATTGGAGAATGATGAACTAGATGCGAATTATTTCCAGCATCAGCCTTATCTTGATGGCTTTAATAACGATTACGGAACCCATTTAGCATCTGTTTTGAAGGTTCATTTTGAACCGCTTGGCGTCTATGCCGGCGGCAGCAGTGAAATTAAGGATACACTGACGCTGGATGATATAAAGGATGGCGCACAGATTGCGGTGCCTAATGATGGAACGAATGAGGCAAGAGCGCTGCAGCTGCTTGAAGCTCATGGCTTGATTAAAATTAAAGCGGGTGTGGGTTTGGCAGCAACGGTTCTGGATATTGAAGAAAATCCGAAGAATATAAAAATTGTTGAGATTGAAGCAAAGAACCTGTCAGCGATTTTACCGGATGTTGATTATGCGGTAATCAACGGCAATTATGCATTAAGCGCAGATATCGTTGATAAGCTTTGTGTGAGTGAGGATAAGAACAGTGAGGGTGCTCAGGAATATGCGAATGTTCTTGTTGTAAAGGAAGGCCATGAGAATGACGAGAAAATTGAAGCACTGAAAAAGGCATTAACCAGCGCCGATACTAAGACATTTATTGAAAATACTTTTGGTACATTGGTTATTCCTGTATTTGATTAAGACCTGCGGGTCTTTTTCTTTGCATAAAACGTGGGCAAATGCTGGAATTCTGTTATAATAAATATGAAAAAGGTGATATGCATGATGGAATTCATTAAGAAAAATAAGATGTTTGTGGCAGTTTTAACATTTATATTTGTCGTTATGGCTGCCGTTGCGGTTTATGCGCTGTCAATCAATAAACCCAGCGATATTGTACTGCCGCCCAATCTGGTCGATGAACAGCCGCCGCAGGGCAATGATGAGGAACCTGAGGATACTCATGAGCGTGCAATGATCCGTAATTTTTATGGACAGTTTGATGATGGCGGTAATTCGGTAATTCTTTACTGGGATATTGCCAGCAATGATTCAGTGATAGAAAAAATTGAACTTTATTCACAGAATAATTTAATTGCTGATGTGACGAATACGCAAAGCTATGAAATGCCGATAACCGTATATCAATTTGCTACCGGTGTCAATGAGTTTGAGCTTCGCTGTTCATTAAAGAATGAAGTGTCAATCAGTGAAAAGACGAGTGTTGTCGTAGATTACATTTTTGATTTTCAAAAGAGCAGTGAATGGGTTAATGATCCGCTTTTGGGTGAGGGTATTATGATTTCGCTGAGCTATACATATAATCTGTCAACACCGGTCGGCACGCCGATTATTACGGTAAAAGACAGCAGCGATGCGGATAGTGCCGTTGAGTTTGTTGCCAATACTGAACTGTCGCATACTAATAATTATGTAACGATGCAGACAACTTACTTCCTGCCAACAGCTTCATTGCCTGAGGGACTGGCAAGCTGGCGGATCACATGGCTGTTTGATGTCGTACAGATCAGTACGGAAGATCGCATCAGCATTGATATCAAACGTGAGGACAGTGAGCTGCCGCCGAGTGATGAGGAAGATGAAAACTTTGAACCGGCAACTGAGGGAGATACTGCAGATGATTAAACCAGGATTTTACCGTCATTTTAAAGGTAATTTATATGAGGTGCTGACGATTGCCAAACATTCTGAAACCGAAGAGGAATATGTGGTATATCGGGCATGTTACGGCGATCACGGGGTCTGGATACGGCCGTTGCAGATGTTTGATGAAGTGATTGAGAGAGATGGCAGGCAGGTTGCACGATTTACGCGTGTGGACTAGAAAGCGGGGATGCTCATGGCACATATCAATAAGCAGATTGTGGAATTAAAACATCAAATGGAGAGGACAAAGCTTTTGCAGCTGGAAAAGCAGAGTCTCAAAAATCAATTAGAAAATAAGCTGGCGGAAATTGAAAAGATGCGCTCAAGGGTTAATGCCAGTGAAGAGAGCAAGCATAATTATCGGTTGAGTATCGCGTCGCTGGTTTCTAATTTCAGAAAGAAAAAAGAGGATCAGGCGATTAAAGAGATTCTTGATTTAAAGCAGAAGGAAAACGATTTGTCGGTGCTGCAGGCTGAATATGACCGTGTTGTGGAGGAATTAAAGGCACAGGGCAGCTTTGATAAGCAATACTTTAAATTGATGCAGGAGAAGAAGCTGCAGGCTACGCATCAGGATAATGAGGTGTTGGAACAGCTTGAAATGGTAATTGAAAAATGCCGTCTTGAAAATAAGCGGATCAATGATGCTCAGCATTTGGGCGAAAAAGCGCTGGCTTTGATTCATGAGGTTTTTGACGGCTGCTTTTCATCGACGCAAAAGCATCTGTTTGAATCTTCTTTAACCAAGGGAAGCAAGCAATTTGAAAGACTTAACGCGATGCAGGAGCTGATTGCACAGCTGAAACGGACACTGGATCAATTTGAGGCTGCTTATGACCGCTGTCCTAAGCTGAATGAATCAGTGCTGGAAATTGATTTTGTGCCGGTGGCTGATCAGATCGTGGATAATTTTTTAATGGATTATTTCTTTGAAGATGAAGTAATAACGCTTAAGAAGCAGATTATGAAAATTAAGAAGCAGATTGTTGATGCGCTGCATGATTTGGATATTCAGCTGCGCATGAATCAGAATAAAATAATTGAAATGCTTGACTGCATCAATGCGGTAGGAGAACGGAATGAGTAAAATTGAAGAGCTTGCGGAAAGTTTAAAGAAGAAACATATCGTATTTTTTGGCGGTGCCGGTGTGAGTACCGAGAGTAATATTCCTGATTTCAGGAGCAGTGATGGTTTATATCAGAAAAAAACATATAAATATCCGGCTGAAAGAATGCTGTCACATTCAATGTATGAGTATGATCCCAAGGCCTTTTATGATTTTTATTTTAATGAAATGATTTATCCCAATGCAATGCCTAACGCTGCGCATGAGGTGCTGGCAAAGCTTGAGGCAATGGGTAATCTAGATGCTGTTATCACCCAAAATATCGATGGGCTGCATCAGGCGGCTGGTTCTAAGCGTGTGTATGAGCTGCATGGCAGCGTGCACCGCAATACATGTCAGCGATGCGGTGCTCATTATTCACTGAATGAGATGCTGAAACAAAAGGCACAGATTCCTAGATGCGCCTGCGGCGGTATCATAAAACCCGATGTGGTGCTTTATGAGGAAGGCTTGGACGCGCAAATCCTGCGCGGAGCAATTTCGGCAATTAATAACGCGGATGTGCTGATTGTCGGCGGCACTAGTTTAGTCGTCTATCCGGCGGCTGGTTTGCTTGATTATTTTCATGGCAGCCAGCTGATTTTAATCAATAAGGACGCGACAGCTTATGACAGCCGAGCCGATCTTATCTTTAATGAATCTATTGCCAAGGTGCTGTCTGAGGCAATGGAATTGATTGAAAATGCTTGAGCAGGATCTGAGCTATGATTTGCCGATTAAGCTAGGTTTTGAAATTCAGCTATACCTATAAATATGAAATCATGTCAGAGCGGCATGATTTTTTTCAAATAGATGAAAAGTATGACACTGCGGCTTTTTGTATAGTATAATAATTTATACAGTAATATACAGCAACGATGTAAAGAGGAGAAGAGAACGGATGAGAACAACAAAGGATAGCGTATATGAGTTTGTGCAGAAAGAATTATATGCCAATGCCGAAAATACCAATGGTTTAGAAACAAAATATGTTGCTGATACCTTAAATATGCAGCGTTCCAATGTTAGTGCGATTTTAAATGAATTGGTAAAAGAGGGCAAGCTGGTTAAATCATCTACCCGGCCGGTTTACTATAAGCTTAATGAACCCTCTTATAAATCATCGGATGAATCTTGTTTTACAAGCTTAGTTGGTCATAATGGAAGCTTGAAAAATGCGGTGAAATTAGCAAAGGCTGCGATTCTATACCCGCGTTCTGGGATGCACATGCTGTTGGTATCAAAGCCAGGATGCGGCACCACGTATTTCGCGTCATTAATGTATCGTTTTGCCCAAGAAAATGGACTTATCAAAGCTGATATTCCGTTTGTGAAAATCAATTGCCGTCATTATCAAAAAAATGTATCAGTATTAAGCGAGGACTTATTTGGTATAAAAGGCGACATGATGAATAGCTGCTTTGCGCGCGCGCAGGGAGGTATGTTATTTATAGATAATGTTGATTTATTAGATGCGAAGCAGCAAAGCCGACTGTTTGTTTTTTTGGAAACAGGAAATATCTGTTCAGAAGATAATGAAGAAGTACATGACTTTCATGATGTGCTGGTAGTTATGACATGTACACCGCAAAGTTCCTTACAAATCAGCCGAAAAATACCTGTTGTAATTGAAATGCCGGAATTAAATGAGCGGCCGCTCAATGAACGATTTGAATTAATCAATTATTTCTTCTCCAAAGAAGCTAATTATGCGGATCGATCAATTGATGTCACAGTTGAAACTATTGAAGCTTTGCTGCTGACTGAATTTTCTGGAAATATAAAGGAATTAGAGTTAGAAATAAAATCAGCCTGTGCTAATGGTTATGTTCGTGTTGTTAATGAATTAGATCAAGATATCAGTGTTTGTTTAGACGACTGTAAAAAAGAAATCAAAATGAGCTTATTGAAACTTAAAGATAATCATGAAGAAATTGATGAACTGCTTGGCATGAGCGGCAGTGCCTTTTATGATAAAAATAAAGGGTATCAAGATTATAAGATGCGCACCGATGATAATGATATGTATATTGAAATTAAGAAGCAATACGACGAATTAGCTAATCGCGGAATCAGCAGTTCAAGTATTGAAGATGTGATTAATACGCATATTCGTAATTTATTTAAAAAATACCGATATTATAATGTACAAGATGATTCTAATAATTTGGAGCAGTTATCGAAAATCGTCGATAAGCGTTTAATTGATTTAGTTGCCCAATGGCTGAACGGATGTAAAAAAGAATTAGGACGTTCCTTTAAAACGAATGTTTTTTATGGACTATGCCTGCACATTAATTCATTGCTGACCTTAAACTTTACTCATCAGCGAATCGATAATCAGCAAGTCATCAAGATTATACAAGAATATCCTCAGGAATATGCTGCAAGTGTACAGTTTGCGGATATTCTGAAAGAGAACATGAATTTGGAATTGCCAATTGATGAAATAGTGTTGATTACAATGTTTTTGATTGAGTCAGATGAGAGTAATACTGAAGGACATCCTGTGCTATTGTATATTTTACATGGAAAAGATACTGCATCTTCACTGCGGGATGTGACCAATAGTTTAACCCATTGCAATAATGCGTATAGTTATGATTTGAATTTAGAAATAAAGGCAGCGCAGGCAATGGAAGAAATTAAGGCAATGATATTGAAAATCAATAATGGACAAGGCGTCATAATAATTTATGATATGGGTTCGATAAAGACCATGATTGATACAATATCTGAAGAAATTGATGTAAAAATTCGTTATATGAACATTCCAATCACATTGGTTGGGATCGATGTTGCCCGCAAGTGTTTTATGGAAACAGATATTGATTATGTTTATCATATGGCAAATCAAGAAATTAATAATATGAAAGATAATGAAGAAAAACGGAATAAGATCATTATTACGCTTTGTCATACCGGTGAAGGCGGAGCGATGCAGTTAAAACACTATATCGATCAATATTCCAAATTAGGCATGAAAGTTTTTGCGCTATCCATATCAGCACGGGATGAATTATTAAAGGAAGTATTGGCGCTGCAGAAAACATATCGCATCCATACATTTGTGGGTACCTATGATCCTAAGTTATTTGGCATTCCATTTGTATCTATCGGCAAAATACTAGAAAATGATAAAGTATATTTAGATCGAATATTGATGTTTGAACCTATTGACTCAAAAACTGTCGATTATAATGAAGTTTATAAATATCTGGAGGAACAATTCCGTTATGTATCCATCCCTAAATTGAAAACAGTTCTGCCAGGCGTCATTGATGAATTCAGTACGGTTTATGCTTTATCAGAAGACCAGAGAGTTGGTTTATTTATGCATCTTGCTTGTCTGATGGAACGTTTGCTGGAAGGTGATTCTGCAAATAAAAATGATGATAAAAATAAATTATTAACGGTATTCCAAGAAGATTATCGATTGATTCGCAAAATTATCAAAACATTAGAAAAAGCCTTTAAAGTTATTGTAGACGATAATGAGCTTGCGACAATTATTATGATTGTTAATCGTATTTAGATGAGATAAAAAAATATAACAGAAGAAGCAAATACTTGTATTTCAGTATCTGCTTTTTTTGTTATGTGCTGCATACTAACTCATCCTCTTTACGGCCTATGCCATATGCTTTGTTTTTCAATGGTAGTTTGAATGTCAGTGTGATGTCCGCTGCGCCGCTACCCTTTGATTATAGCGGCATAGGCGTTCATATCTTTTAAATAAGAACAGGTAAAGTATGAAAAAATTATACAGTAAATGCTTCAGTAATTAAAATCAAAATAGGATCAGCCAATTGAAGCAGAGAGTGAAAAACAAGAGAAAAGCTTATACATAAGGCTTGAAATGCATTTTTTTGGATAAAAAGCAGATATTTTAAAGAAATAGCAAAACTTATACTTTTATGAAAAATGTTTAAACACTAGCTAACTGATAATGAAAAAATATATACACTATTGTACAAAGTAATATGAAATTTGCAATTTTTTCCTATTTGATGTGTATTATGCAAGGTGAACAATAAAGCTTACTGTATAAAATTGGGAATTTCTTATTATGAAAGCGTTTTGACATACATTGGCTTATACACTAAGATATTAGCAGCTAAAGTGTGTACGCACTTGCTTAAAATAAAAGGAGGTATATAGCATGGAAGACAGTGCAACGGATTTAGTATCAATGGCCATTATTGCCAATTCGGGGGATGCGCGGTCATTTGCATTTCGCGCGTTGGAAGAAGCTAAAACTGGCAATTTTGAGGAGGCAGAAAATTTGCTGAAGCAATCTGAAGCATCCGCAACACTCGCTCACAAAGCGCAGACCGATTTATTATTTGCTGAAGCAAACGGCAACAAACAGGATATCAATGTATTATTGGTACATTCCCAAGATCATTTGATGACCAGTATGTTAGCGACAGAGCTGATTAAAGAAATTATTTTACTTTACAAAAATAAATAGGAGGAGAATCTAAATGAAAATTTTATTAGTTTGCGCAGGTGGTATGTCTACAAGCATTTTAATGAAAAAAATGGAAACATATTGGCAGGAACAAGGGGAGGAGTTAACGATTAAAGCGGTAGGGTTAAGCGAATATCAAGATGTTTATCAAGACTTTAATATCATCATGGTAGGACCGCAAGTTTCATATCGTTTAAAAGAAATTAAGGAGAATACCGGACTGCCCTGTGAAGCAATTCAATCATTTGATTATGCAGTGGCAAATTGCGCCAATATCATGAAGCTTGCAAAGAAATTATATACACAAAAATAAGAAAGAGAGAGGATCATAGAGTATGGATAAATTTTTCAACAGTCCATTTATGGTGAAATTGCAGAATTTCGGCCAGCAATTGGGAAGTAATAAGTTTTTAGGAGCCTTGCAAGGGGCAATGATGTCAACAATGGGCGTATTGATGGTGGGGGCTATTTTTCAGATCATTACAGCCGTCGGCCCCATGTTTCATCTTTTTGAAACGGGTGATGCAATCTATAACATGCTTTATATGCCATACAATTACACGATGAATTGTTTGTCTTTGTGGGTTGTATCTTTAATGGGATATAATTATGCGAAAGCATATAAAATGAAATCACCGATTATGAATGCCATTGATTGCACTATTTGTTTTTTGATCGCAACAAGTGCGTTTATGACGACCGCTGAAGGGGTAACGGCATTAAACATGTCCTTTTTAGGATCAACAGGTATGTTTACAGGTTTCTTAGTCGTATTTGTTGTTGTGCGTATTGAGAAATTATGCATCGATAAAAATGTAAGAATCAAAATGCCTGACGTATGTCCACAATTTCTAGTTGATGGCTTTACTTCAATCATTCCATTATTCTTTAATGTTACAATCTTCATGATTATCTCAATAATCATTACCTATGTTTCCGGCGGAACTTTAAATCTTGCCAGTGGAATTATGGCATTGCTGGCGGCCCCGTTAGGCGTATTAGTTTCTGTGCCTGGTATGTTTGTAATAGGTATTTTCGCATCTGCATTATGGTGCTTTGGTATTCATGGTTCAATGATTGTTTATCCTGTTTTAATGCCAATGATGATGCAGGCAGCGGCAGAAAATGCAGCTCATGCAGCAGCGGGTGAACCTTTGGTTTTCTTCCCGGTAGCTTTATTTATTGCATTAGGCGTGTGTGGTGGTGCTGGTAATACGATGATGCTTGCAATCTTTGGCTTGAGGTCTAAATCAAAACAAATTCAGGCAGTCGCCAAAGTATCAGCTGTACCTGGATGGTTTGGTATTAATGAGCCTTTAACCTTTGGTATGCCAATCATGTATAATCCGATTCTTTGTATACCTTATGTATTAACCGTTCCGGTTATCATGCTATGTTATTTGATCGGTTATAAAACAGGCTTTATTATTCCGCAGTGGATTCCGGTGTTATCTTTAATGCCTATGGGATTCTCAGCATATCTGGGTTCATTAAATTGGCGAAATGCTCTTTGGGTATATTTAATGCTGATTCCAAGTGGTTTAGTTTGGTATCCATTCTTTAAAGTTTATGAACGGCAATTAGTTGCTAAAGAGAAGGAAGCAGAAGCGCTGGAAGCAGCTGCCTGCGAGGTAGAATAAGATAACAGGCTTTAGCAATTTGCTAGAGCCTGATTCGCTATCATTAAATTAGGAAAGGAAAGAATGTAGTCTGCTGATTGAGTACATTGATGGTAAAGAAAATGATCGAATTAGGAATTTCACTTTATCCTGAACAAGAAACATTAGAGGCAATGGAGAACTATATAAAACTTGCTTCATCTTATGGTTTTACAAAGATATTTTCAAGTATGTTTTCAGTGCCCGGACAGCCGGAAGATGTGAAAAATCTATTTAAAACATTATGTAAAATCGCCCATAATGCAAACATGGAAGTGTGTGTAGATGTAAATACGCAAATGTTTAGTGTTTATGGTGCTGCTGCGGATGACTTATCTGTATTTAAAGAAATTGGTGTTGATGAAATCCGAATGGATATGTGCTATGGGGATGAGCGTGATACTATATTAGTAAATAATAAAGAACATATCAGAGTACAATTCAGTGCATTTATGATTGAAGTTATCAGCCCGCCGTTAAAAAAAGTAGAGGACACTTCTAAAATTACAATGTGTCATAATTTTTATCCGCAGCGCTATACTGGGGTTTCAATTAGTGATTTCATCAAGATCAATCAATTCTGGAAGCATGAAAATATAAATGTATCAGCATTTATTACAAGCAACAGCTCACAAGCACATGGTCCTTGGCCTGTTAACGATGGACTGCCTACTGTTGAAATTCATCGGTATCAGCCAATTTCTTTTCAAGTTCGTGAAATGATCGCAGCTGGTGTGAATACGATATACTTCGGCAATGCGTTCGCTACAGAAGCGGAGCTAAAAGAAGCAAGTGAAGCGGTAACTATGATGCGGATAAATAATATAAATAATACTAAGCTTAATGCAATGAACAGCTCGCTGATGGCTAAATATGGGAAAAAAGTAATTGCCTTTCATATTATACCAGAAGCAAATTTAAGTGAAATTGAAAAAACAATTCTATTTACATTTGATAAGCATATCGATTTTGGAGACAGTAATGAATTTATGCTTCGTTCAAGAATGCCTAGAATTGCATATGGGAAGCAGGAGATACCACCTCGTGCTTGTGATAAAAAGGTATTTACAAGAGGTGATGTGCTGATTGTGAATAATAATCTGAAATATTATCGCGGAGAATTGCAAATTTGCCGAAGTGAAATGGAAAATGATGGACAGCGAAATCTTGTTGGATACTTAAATGAAAACGAATGTCGATTGATGGATTATATTGATACGACATCAATATTCAAATTTATATCATAATTAAATAAGAAAAGGAGGCACAAAGCATGGCATATAAATTTCCTGATAATTTTTATTGGGGCGGCGCTACCGCTGCCAATCAGTTTGAAGGCGGTTGGAATGAAGATGGCAAAGGAGCGTCAACATCAGACCATTTAACTGGCGGTTCAGTAGATGAACCACGCCGTTTTACGAAAGTTATTGATCCTGATGCTTATTATCCAAGCCATGAGGCTATTGATTTTTATCATCATTATAAGGAAGATATCGCAATGTTTGCGGAAATGGGTTTTAAAATGTTTCGCTTATCAATTAACTGGACGAGATTGTATCCCCAAGGTGATGAGATAGAACCAAACATAAAAGGCGTTACTTTTTATCGAAATGTATTTGAAGAATGTAAGAAATACGGAATTGAACCGCTGGTAACCATTTCACATTATGAAATGCCTTATGGTTTATGTGAAAAATATGGCGGCGGGCGAAGCCGTAAATGTGTTGATTTTTATCTGAATTATTGTAAGACTCTATTTACTGAATATAAAGGGTTGGTAAAGTATTGGCTGACCTTTAATGAAATCAATTGTGGCATGCATGCGTTTGGCGGATTAATGAGCTTGGGTATTTTGCCTGAAGAAGATTGTGTCATGAATCTATATGGCAATAATACGCCAGAAGCGCTGAATGTGAGATTAAATGCTTTGCATCATCAATTCATCGCAAGCGCTAAAGCTGTACAGCTGGGACATGAAATTGACCCTAATAATCAAATTGGCTGTATGATAGCCGGCAATGCCAGTTATCCTTATACATGTAATCCAAAAGATATCTTAAAGTCACAGCAATTTATGCAGATGAACAACTACTATTGCGCTGATGTACAGGTAAGGGGTGAGTATCCGCCATTTGCAAAACGTTATTGGGATGAAAATGGTATTACTTTACAAATGGAAACGGGAGATGAAGCTGTTTTAAAAGCTGGCAAAGTAGATTTTTGTTCTTTTAGTTATTACATGTCAGCATGTACAACTGTCGATCCAACTGCAGCAAAAACTGCCGGTAATGTGATAATGGGAATCAAAAATCCATACTTAAAAGCCAGTGATTGGGGCTGGCAGATTGATCCGGAAGGTCTGCGTTATTATTTGAATGAAATATATAATCGCTATCGTGTACCTTTAATGGTTGTAGAAAATGGTCTTGGTGCTGTTGATACTTTAGAAGCTGATGGCAGCATTCATGATGAATATCGCATTCAATATATGCGTGAACATATTCGGCAGATGGGTGAAGCGATAAAGGATGGGGTTGATTTAATTGCTTATACGCCATGGGGCTGCATTGATTTAGTAAGTGCTTCTACTGGTGAAATGAAAAAGCGTTATGGTTTCATTTATGTAGATAAGAATAATGACGGAACAGGATCTATGAGACGTTTGAAAAAGGATTCCTTTGCATGGTATAAGCAGGTGATCAAAACAAATGGAGAAAGCTTAGATTAACGCTAAATAAAACAGATGATCAAAGGTATATGTAGAAGATATCCTAAAATCATCTGTTTTTATGTTACAAATCTATGATAAAAAAAAGCCAATCAATTGATTGACTTTATATTAGCTACATGAACCACATCACCGTTGTGAAAATGATCATCAGTGTATAAATAATAACAACCATCAAGATCGACGGCGTTGCCATCAGCGCATCCCAGCAGAATCGATGATTTGGTACTGTCTCATCAAGCTTGAAAATATCGCGATGGGTGAAATAGCAAAATAAACCACCTAAAATAAAGATACCGAATAATAGAAAGACAAACCATTCAACAGGAATTAAAGCAATGCTGTTATTAGCAAAATGAACGAAAATTGCCGGCAGTATTGATTTTGCTTTTAATGTCAGCAAAGCAAGCAGGATTCCTAAACCAAAAGCAAACAGACTTTGAATGACATTGCCGTGCAATAGAGCAAAGAGCATCGATGACGCGATGATGGCAAAATGAGTTCCGTATTTGCCAAAAACATGCAGACATAAGCCGCGAAATGCAATTTCTTCAAAGATCGGTGCTATGACAGCAATCGCAATGTAGCTCATCAGCAGAGTGATCCAGTCAGTCGCGCTGAAGCCTTCAAGACCTGTCTGCTGAAATTCAATATTAGGAAAGGTATTAATCAGTGCGGTAGACAGCAGATTGTAAACAGCGACAATGCCCATGATGATTAAAAACCATCTTACCATTTCAGCGCCGCTGATGGCTGGTTTCACAAGATAAGTGCGCAGCTTGATTTTAAGCCGATGAGCACAGATAAAGAAGGGAATCGTATCCGCGCATAACAGCGTAAATACCAAAGTGACCATCAGCATCAGGTTATAATTTACATGATAGAAACCATAGCTTTTAGCAATTGCAAGGATCACTACTGACAGCAGGCCAGCTACAAATACTTGCAGCACCAGATTAAACAGCAAAGCACCGCCCAGATGCTTAAATTCTTTTTTTAAATCTTTTTTTGTTAACTCCCTGGGTTTTTCAATGACAGATTCATCAATGACAGGCAGTTCGTTATCCATAAAAAAACCCCCTTTACGATATTATATCATAAGGGGGAAGCTTTTATTTGATAACTTCAAAATTCGGCGATAAGAGGATTAAATTCTTACCTTTTAAACTATTCTCCGTATAAGCGCCTAATGCTCTTGAATCAGTTTCCTGTGCAGCGATACGATTGTCACCAAGCAGGAAATACTCATTGGTCCACAGCTCGACCTCATTAAAATCACGGGTAAAGTAACCGTAACGGCGCTGCATCTTTTTAACATAGTCAGCGTCCAGATAATCTTCATCCAGCGGTTCACCATTCACATAAATGACCTCATCCACACAGGATACGGTTTCATTAGGCAAGGCAATAATGCGGCGAATCGCATATCCCTGACCGCCCGGCTGTTTGATCAAAACCAGATCACCGCGCTGAAAGTCTTCATGCCAGAGAAAGGTCACACCTGTCGTTCCTTCATCGATGGTCGGCGTCATTTCCTGTCCCTGAATGACAACATCAATCATACAGAAGTCACGGATGATCCAGGCGGCTAACCCGATCACAAACACCAAGGAACCATAAGTGAAGATCGTTTTAATAAATTTATAGCATGTTTCTTTTGTCATAATTTCCTCTTGTTTTACTGCATTATTATAAGTTAATTTTAATTCTTTTGCAAGCATCCGAAGTTTTTGGTAAAATCAAGCTAGAAGTGAGGTGTCAGTATGGAATTAAAAGATCATATCCTGATGACCCGGATCGATAATCGGCTCGTACACGGTCAGGTTGGCGTTACATGGACAATGACGCTGGGTGCTAATGTTATTGTGGTAATTGATGAGGCGGCAGCCCATGATGTTCTTCAGCAGAAGCTGATGCGGACGGTTGCCCGTTCCAGCGGTGCGGATATTCGTTTTTTTACTGTCGATGAGTTTGTGAAGGTGTTTCCAAATGTCAGTGAAAATCAACGGCTTTATCTGATTGTACATGATCCGCTGCCGATTGTAGACTTGCTGAAAGCGGGGATTCCGATTCAAAGCGTTAATGTCGGCAATATGCATTTTGCGAAAGGCAAAATGGCATTAAACCGCAAGGTATATGTTGATGAAGCGGATCTTGAAGCACTGAGAATCATCGAGTCATTTAATGTTTCCATCTTCATTCAGGATGTACCTGGTTCTGTCAGTGAGAAGCTGAGCGGTCTTGATGAGGTTAAATTTGTACTTCGTTAATAAATCTTACGCTTAGAAGCGGAAGGTATGGCGAGCTGATCGCGGTATTTAGCAATCGTGCGCCGGGATATCTGAATATCCTCCTGCTTCATTAATGCGCTCAATTCAGCATCACTGTATGGCTTCTGCTTGTTTTCACCCTCAATTAATTTTTTTAGCTTTTGCTGGATAGCCATACTGCTTTGACCGCTCTCAAGCTTGGCGTTAAAGAAAAATTTCAAGGGAATATAGCGCTGGTTGAATTCTAAAAGCTTTCCCTGCACGGCTCTTGATACCGTAGATTCATGCAGATTGCAGAGGGCAGCGATATCATTGAGCGTCATTGGCAAAAGGTCAGCTTGATGCAAAAACCAGCCGGCTTGTATGGAGACAATAGCACTGACAATAGTAAAAAGCGTATTCTGCCGCTTATCAAGCATGGCAATCAATTCCTGAATCCGTTTTGTATATTCTTTTACATAAATCTTTAATTCCTCATTGCTGCTTTGATCATATGCGTGATTGATTTTCAGCTGCTGAGTATAATTTTTTACGGTAACATTGAGCGCATCGGTTTCATCAATGGATATAAAAATATCGGGTATTGATAAGGCAGCGGCAGGCGCATAGGCGGCCCCCGGCGTTGGATTGCACGTTTTGATTAAGGTCACGCAGCTTTTGATGGTATCAAGAGAAGTATCACATCGCTGGGCAATCTCAGGTAATTTATTATCCGCGATTAAATCAAGATATTGATCCACACACATCATCAGATAAGGCTTCAGAGCTGTATCCATCTCAGCGCATTGGATAATCAGACATTCTTTTAATGAACGCGCCGCCACACCGCATGGTTCAAAGCTTTGCACCTGATAAAGGGCATCTTCCACTACCTCCGGCGTACAGTCACAAAGCTGGGCGATTTCCTCAACACTTAACGTCAGATAACCGTTATTATCCAGTGAATAAATGATGAATTCACAAAGCAGTGGGTTTTCGATATGCCGGCACGTATGCAGCTGCATTAATAATTCATCAATTAATGTGGTACTGGCTTTCGACATTTCAGCTGCCAAATCATAATCAAGCGTATTCGAATCAGCGCTGAATTCGTCAATTTCTAGCAAAGGGTTCGTATTAACTTCTTCCTGAATCATTTCGACTAATTCCTGAGCATTCATGCTTAACGCTTTTAATGAAAGCTGCTGCTTCATTGAAAGCTTCTGAGTCTGTTTTAATGTCTGCGTCAAGTGGGTTTCTAATTTCATAAAGCATCCATCCTTATTTCTTACATTCTATCATAATTAGAAATAAGATTGAAAGAAAGCATTTTAAATAATACAATATCAGTAAGTGAGGTCAATCTATGAAAGAACAATTATATCAGCTGCTTAAAGAAGTCTGCGAACGTTTTGAATTTGCTCAGCGTGAAGAATTTACTGCTTCATGGCTCGCTGAACAATGCGCGATGAGCCGCAATGCCGCTTCACAGTATTTGAATGAGGGTGTTGAAAAAGGTGAAATCATCAAGGTTAATACCCGGCCGGTATATTTTTTTGATGCGGCAGCGGTATTCGCGAAATGCGATGCTCAGCTGGATAAGCTTGTCTATGCTTCATTTAAAGAATTTAATGACGCGATGATGATTGATTTTGAACGATTGATCGGGTATAAGGATTCACTGCGTCATGTGGTGGAACAATGTAAAGCGGCTATCACCTATCCGCCCAATGGGCTGCCGATTTTATTAAATGGACCGACCGGCACCGGCAAGAGCATGATTGCCTCTTTAATGGCTGATTATGCGGTTTGTGTGGGGCTGATGAAGAAAAGTGATAAGTTTATTGCGGTTAACTGCAGTGAATATGCGAATAATCCAGAATTGCTGACCGCCAATCTTTTCGGTTATAAAAAAGGCGCTTATACCGGTGCTGAAAAAGATAATCAGGGGTTGATTCAGTTAGCGGACGGCGGCATTCTCTTTCTTGATGAGGTGCATTGTTTAAAAGCCGAATGTCAGGAAAAACTCTTTCAATTCATGGACCGCGGTGTGTATCACATGGTTGGTGACAATGAAAACTGGTATCATTCATCATGCCGTTTAGTCTTTGCGACAACGGAGAGTCCTGAAGATGTACTGCTTAAAACCTTGCTGCGGCGGATTCCAATCATTGTGAAGATTCCATCGCTTGATGAAAGGCCGATCAATGAGAAGAAAGCGCTGGTATACAGTATCTTTAAGAAGGAATCAACAAAGATCAACTGTGAAATTGCTATCAGTTCTCTGACCTATCAGGTATTGATGAACAACAGCATCCCCGGCAATGTCGGCGGTATAAAAAACTGCATCCAAGCGGCATGCGCCAATGCGTTTTTGAATCATCGGATGAATAAGAATGTGCTGGAGATTCATTTATATGATCTGCCGGATACGATTTTGAATCTGCTGCCGACGATCAATGTCCGCTTGATCGATCAAAAGGATGATACGATGATCTTCATCAGCCGGCTGAATGAGGCCAAACCTTCTGACTCAAAGCTGATCGACGCGTTTGCGAAGATTCTTGATGAATATCAGAAATATATGAAAAATGGCTGTTCCTTTCAGGAATTGATCAGCAGTTCCTTAGATGCAATTAATAAATATAATGATTATCTGATGTTTGAGAAACGATTGATCAGCAATCCGAATTATGACTTTACCCGTAAAATTGTCGATAAGATTTTTTCCATCATCATGAATCGTTATTCATTAAAAGTCAGCAACAATGATATCCTGCTGATTTCACGCTACGTTTATGAATATTCACAGGTGAAGGATGATATCCGTACATGGATTAAGGAGCACGCGCCACTAATTGCGTCTTTGCGGGAGCTGGTTCAGCAGAAAATGCCGAGGGAAAGTGCGATTGCCGATGAAATCAGTGAGAATATCAAGCTGAATCTGGATATTGAGTTTGATGAAATGACGCAGTTCAGATTGGTATTAATGGTACGCGGTTTCGCCGATCCGATAAAAGAATCTGAAAATACGGTCGGTGTGATTCTCTGTCATGGTTATTCGACAGCTTCTTCAATTGCGGAGGCGGTGAATAAGTTTTTAGGTCAGTATATCTTTGACGCGATTGATATGCAGCTGGATGTCAGCTTTGATAAGATTACTAATCAGCTGAATGATTATCTCAAAAAGAAACAGGCGTTTGAAGAACTTGTTTTGCTTGTTGATATGGGATCACTGGAAGAAATTTATAAGGGAATTAAACATAACACCGGCTGTAACATTGGTATTATCAATAATGTTAATACGAAGCTGGCTTTAGAAATCGGCTCCGGTATCATGCAGGGGAAGTCAATTGAAAGCCTATTGGAGAAGGCAAGTCAGGAAAATATATCGAGCTATAATTATATTAATAACCGGGAAAGAAATAAAGTAATTCTCTCGGTCTGCGCGACGGGTGTCGGGGCGGCGGAGAAGATCTCTGATTTGCTGGCTACCAGTCTGCCGGTGCCGATTGATGGTGAAATCATTTCCTATGATTATCAGACATTAGTAGAAAATGGCTTGAATGATCGGATCTTTGACCGTTACAATGTAGAGTTTATCATCGGTACAATGAATCCCAAGGTAGAGGGAATACCGTTTATTGGTCTTGAGGAGCTGGTGATGAATGATGATCTCAACCGGCTGCGAGAGCTGATGCGTAATTTTTTAACGGAAGCTCAGGTACAGATTTTCGCTCAGAATATCATCAAAAATTTCTCTTTGGATAATATCGTGAACCATCTGACAATATTAAATGCTCAGAAAGTGCTTGAGGATGTTCAGGAGGTTGTACGCCAGCTTGAAAGAATGCTTCAATATTCTTTGCCGGCGGCAGAAAAGGTCGGGCTGTATGTCCATCTTGCATGCCTGATTGAACGTTTAATAACTAAAAATGAGGTGCAGCTATTGGAAAGCCCGGATGAGTTTATTGCCAATCACAAAGAATTTATTGAAATTGTCAAAGAAAGCTTCAGTGTCGTAAACGAACGATATAGTGTCGAAATTCCGGTTGCTGAAATTATTTATATTTACAATTATATCCAAAACAGCTGATTTAAAGCGTGTCTGACTTCGACAATAAAAGTTGGCACGCTTTTTGCTACAATATAAGTGAAGGAAGTAAAGGAGGTGAAAACATGGAAGGACCAAACATTTTACTGACACGCATTGATAATCGTCTCGTTCATGGACAGGTGGGGATGACTTGGACAAAAACATTAGGAGCTAACCTGATTGTAGTTGCTGATGATGTTGCTGCCGAGGATTCGCTGCAGCAATCATTGATGGCGATGACCGCTAAATCAGCAGGTGCCGGCATTCGTTTCTTTACCGTTGATTATACGGCTCAGATCATTGCCAATGCGGCTCCTGAGCAGAAGATTTTCATTGTTGTTCGTACTCCGGCAGAGGTTCGCCGCCTGATTGATCAGGGTGTACCGCTGAAGGAAGTGAATGTTGGCAACATGCATTTCACAAATGGCAAGCGTGCATTGACAAAGAAAGTCTATGTTGATGATAAAGATATGGACGATCTGAAATACATCGCTTCCAAGGGCGTCCGCGTTTATTGTCAGGACGTGCCGGGGGAATCTATCGAAATAATCCAATAGAAAGGGAGGATTAGAAAATGCAAATTACTCTGATACAAGGTCTGCTGCTGGCTTTAGCGGCGATCATCATTGGTATCGACTACTGGCTGGAAGCATTCTTTATCTTCAGACCATTAATCGTTTCCACAGTTACTGGTATTATCTTAGGCAATGTAACCCTGGGATTAACTACTGGTGCATTAACTGAATTGGCTTTTGCTGGTTTAACACCGGCTGGCGGTACACAGCCGCCAAATCCGGTTCTGGCTGGTTTTATGTGTACAGTCATCGCGTACACAACAGGTGTTAACGCAGAGGCAGCGTTGGGACTGTGTCTGCCATTCTCATTCTTGATGCAGTATGTTATTTTATTCTTCTATTCAGCATTCTCATTCTTTATGGCGAAAGCTGACAAATGTGCGGATGAAGCAGATACTGCCGCATTTGCCCGTTTGAATTATACGACAATGGCTATTGTTGCTCTGGCTTATGGTGTGATTGTATTCCTGTGTACTTATGTCGCTCAGGATGCGATGAACGCTTTAGTTAACGCAATGCCTGCGGCTTTAACACATGGTCTTGAAGTTGCCGGCGGTATTCTGCCAGCAATCGGCTTTGGTATGCTGCTGCGCGTTATGATGAAGACAAAATATATTCCTTTCTTAATTGCCGGTTTCTTGATGCAGAACTTTATCGTTATGCCGAATCTGCTGCCGGTTGCTTTACTTGGTGCAGCATTCGCGTTATATGATTTCTTTACTGCTAGAGCTAGAAAAGAAGAAATCAATGAAGCCGTTGCTAATCTGTCTGTAAATAATAATGGAGGAGGAAATAAACATGTCGGAATCTAAAAAAATCTTAACTAATTCAGATATTACCCAATTGGGTATCCGTTCTTCCTTATTGCAGGCTTCTTTCAACTATGAGAGAATGCAGGCTGGCGGCTGGCTATGGGCGCAGCTTCCTGCTTTAAAGAAAATCTATGCTGATGATCCTGAAGGCTTAAAAGCAGCGATGCATGACAACCTTGAATTCATCAATACACATCCAAACTTTGTAGGTTTCTTGATGGGACTGGTAATTTCACTTGAAGAAAACGGCGGCGACCGCGGTTTGATTCGTGGTTTGAAATTAGCGCTGTTTGGACCTATCGCCGGTATCGGTGATGCTATTTTCTGGTTTACATTACTGCCTATCGTTGCCGGTATCACTTGTTCATTCGCATCGGAAGGCTTGATTATTGGACCAATCATTTTCTTTGCCGTATACTTTATCATCTGGTGTCTGCGTATTGTTTGGACGAAGATGGGTTATACATTAGGTACGAAGGCATTAGATGTCTTGAAAGAAAATTCTGATTTGATTTCAAACTCAGCGACAATCCTTGGTATTACCGTTATCGGTGCTTTGATTGCCAGCTATGTAACCATTGATTTATTACCGGTTATTTCCGTTGCCGGCGGTATCGAAGTATCCATTCAGGAAGCTTTCCTGGATACGATCTTCCCGAAACTGCTGCCTATGGGTTATACATTATTGATGTTCTACCTGCTGAAAAAGAAACAGGTAAGTCCGGTTGTATTGATCGTTGGTACACTCGTATTGGGTATTGTCTGCAGCTTTATCGGTTTATTATAATCATAAAACAAATCCCCTGTCTTTGGCAGGGGATTTGTTTTATCTATTGTTTTAAGATGTTGACAAATTCAGCAGAAGTAGTGCATTTGAATAAACGGTTTAAACGTTCATAGTCACACAGTGCATAGACCGTATTATTGTATACATTAGAGAATTCAAGAATATTTTCCTTCTGAATAGCGATCAGTAAGCATAGTTTGATCTGCGTGTCATCCCATTGGATGCCTTTTTCGTTGATCAGTACGCTGATGATCGTTTTTTTTGCGTCCATGGTTAATGCGTGGGGTATTGCGAAGGCATCAAAGAAACATGTCGGTGAGAGCTTTTCACGTTCAAATACCGAATCGATAAAGCTTTGCTGGACAATTCCGAAATCAACCATTTTCTGTCCTAAAAACTGGATGGCTTCCTGTTTTGTAGTTATTGTTTCATCAATAAAAAATAAGGCGGGGTTGAAGCATGATGTCAGAAAGACATTGTTGCGGCGCAGCTTTTTTTCTTTTAAATACTTGGCGATCGCTTCATCGACCTGCGCGCGTTCCACTACATCAAAGAAAGGCGATATATTGATGATTTGCTTGCCGATAATTTCTAATGGCACTGTTGATATCACAAAGTCGATATTTTGTTTTGGCACGACATTGCTTGCCGGGTCCATCACGTGCAGGCGCAGAATATCTTTATGGCGCTCTAAAAGCTTATTTTGAATATGCTCGGCGATTCCCTGATAATGATTGGCAATCAAGAGGATGTCAATATATTGATCATTATCCATAGAATTCTCAATGATAAAACCAATATGAACACTTAAAAAACCAATCTCATCATCAGGGATCGTTATATGAAAAACTTCCTCTAACTGTTTGGCAAGACTGACAGCCACATCATAAATAAAGGGGCATTTCTGTTTCATCGTGCTGTGTATTTGAGTGCTGACAAAATTATTGGAATTACTGCGTTTAATCAGATCAAAGATATGCAGTGAAAGGTTGTGAACCATACTGGCATAGTCAACCTCCAACATATATTTCTCAAAGGTAGTTGCGAGAATTGAACTGATCTTTGTTTCAAATTCAAAATCATAACTGTCATAAGGTTGCTGGCGGTTTGGGTGAACGACTTGGCCGCAGAATAGGCTGGTAATATAAGCTATATCACCTTCGGTAACTGTTTTATTAAAATGCTTTGTATAACGATGACAAACTTCAGAAGCTAATTTATATTCGATTGAATCAGTGTCTACATCTTTCAGCTTCGGTGTATGAATGTCTTGACTGATGCGGTATAAGCCGATAATTAAATTTAATGAAAGACTTGATGAATAGGCATCCTGGATATAATAACCATTTGCTTCGACACTGCTTAATACAATAGTATAAAGACTGCTGATATCCATGTCATGAAAATAATCTGCCAGATTATCGATATTCATCATTCGACTGGGGAAATCGGCATAGATCATTTTACGGATCATGAATCTTTTATTAAGTTCAGTACCTTCAATTCTTACTGTATTATGCGCGTAAATTAATTGCAGATCATTTTCACAAATGAGCTTATTAATTTCTTTCAGCTTATTGCGCAGCGACGAGGTGCTGACATAAAATTCATCAGCGAGCTCATCAACATCAATGGCCTGATTAGCATTGAGAAGCCGTCGTAAGATTTTTTGTCTCAGGTCGGTATCTTCTAAGGCCATCAGCTGCAGTGAAGATTCATCATCAATGATTTTATAACCGGCATTATCTGAATCAACTAAGGCCATTCTTTTTAATTCTGCCATTTCACTTGTAAGTGTTCTTAATGAAATATTCATGTTTTCCGCAAGCAGCTTGCCGCTGGCTCGGCCATGGCATTTCATTAGTAATTGAAGTATCTTTTTTTGCCGTTCACTTAATGTATTGCTCATGATGCACTCACCTTCTTCTTATTTATTTTAACTAATAAAAGCATAATTAAACAAACAAACATTTGCAAGGGGGTACGCAATTGTTAATTTGTATCGCAAAGCGGTGCATCGTAGAATGGAGACGTGGAAGGAAGTGGCAGCAAATCATGAATAAGGAAGAATGTCAGCTGATAGCCTGCAGTGTTATCGCTAATGCAGGGAGTGCTTATGATTGTTTTATATCAGCGGTCAAGGAAGCGGATAAGGGCGCTTTTGAGGCGGCTGAGAATCTGATGAAAAACGGTGATGAGTATCTGCTGAATGCCCACCGCGCGCAGACGGATCTGCTGAATGCGGAAATGCGGGGGGAAGAAATACCCATCGGAATATTGATGGTACACGCACAGGATCATTTTATGCATGCGATGACGTATAAACAGAGTGCAGCTGATCTGATCCGGCTTTACAAGAAAATGGAAGGAGTGAAAGAATGAGTGAATTTTTATGGGGCAGCGCAACCGCTGCATATCAGTGTGAAGGAGCTTGGAATGAGGATGGCAAGGGCTTATCTATGTGGGATACTTATTGTCACAGCGAGCGTAATGAAGGCGGCATCAGCGGTGATGTTGCCAGTGATTTCTATCATCGTTATGAAGAGGATATCCGTATGCTTGCAAAAAGCGGTCAGAATGCGTTTCGTTTTTCATTGTCATGGACCAGAATTATTCCTGACGGTGTAGGGGCCGTGAATCAAAAGGGAATTGATTTCTATCTGAAGGTCATCGAAACATGCCGCCGTTATCATGTGGAACCATTTGTAACAATTTATCATTATGATTTACCCGAATCATTATATCAAAAGGGCGGCTGGGAGAATCGCGAAACCGCTGTGGCATTTGCTGAATATGCCGCGGTATGTTTTGAAGCCTTCCATGATAAAATTAATTTTTGGACGACAATCAATGAACCGGATTATGAGTCAATGTGCGGATATATCGTTGGCAATTATCCACCGCATGTTCATGATGTAAGCCGCCGCAGCAAGGCGCTGTATCACATGCTGCTGGGTTCCGCGATGGCCGTCAAAATCTTCAGAGATAAACAGTATAACGGTCAAATTGGTTTAGTTTATACGCCAAGCTCCGTTCAGATCCGCGTTGATAATGAAGCTTATCGTCAAGCGGCTGAGAATGCTGAACTCTATTACAACACCGCGGTCAGCGATGTCATCGTCAAGGGTTGGTTTCCAGAAAAACTCATTGCCAAGATGCAGGCAAGCGGCTTAAATTTAGACTATGTAAAAGCTGAAGATAAAGCCGTATTTCAGGCTGGTATCGTCGATTTCTTAGGTGTCAACAGCTATAATCGGGTATTAGTTAAGCCTTATACTACCGGTGAGTCGACGATATTTATGAATAATAAGGGAAAACAGAATAAAACCAATCATGCTTCGAGTATTATCAAGGGTTGGTTTGAGACAGATTTTGATCCAAAGGCTAAGTATAATCCATGGGGGTCAGAAATCTATCCGGATACCATTTACGATATGCTTAAAGATATCAAGCAGATGTATGGCGATATCCCTGTGTATATAACGGAAAGCGGCATCGGCACTTATGATGAATTAAATGCAGAGGGTAAAGTTGACGATGATTACCGTATTGAAATTTTAGAAGGCTGGGTAGATGGCTTGCTGCGGGCAAAAGCTGAGGGCTGTAATGTTTTGGGGTATTTTATCTGGTCGACAATGGATTTATACAGCTGGATCAACGGTTATGAAAAACGGTATGGCTTAGTTTATATTGATTATGAGCATGACTGTCAGCGCATTCCGAAAAAGAGCTACAGCTGGTATCAAAAAAAGATAAAAGAGAATCTATAGGGAGGATAATATGAAGAAATTATCAGAAATGCTGGAAAAGAAATTATTGCCGATGGCAAATAAATTTTCTAAGCAGCGGCATTTAAGAGCGATCTCAAATTCATTTTTAAGCATTGTTCCTTTTTTAACCATCGGATCTTTAGCACTGGTGTTAATTTCACCGCCGGTTGATTATACAACATTAGAGCCTGGTTTTATGTATAGCTTTTTTCAGGCATGGGCTGTATTTGCTGAACAGATAGCTACGCCGATTGGGTCTATCTATACGATATGTATGGAATTTATGTCAATCTTTGTGGCTGCGGCTATCGGTTATTTCTTAGCACAGGAATATAAAATGAAGGGCTTTCTGCCGCCCGTTCTATCAACAGTTGCCTTTTTGATCTTGGCAGGTTTGGGCGCTGATGGCAGCAAGACCTTTGATTATTTTGGCGGCACCGGGTTGTTTACAGCAATTATCGGCAGCATTATAGCCATTGAAATCCTGCATTTCTTATTTAAACGTAAAGTCGGTTATATTTCATTAGAAGGTCAGGGGGTACCGGAAGCATTAACGCAGGCCTTTGCCTTACTGATACCTACAGCCATTACATTAATTGGTATTGGCTTGCTGCATTGGGGTATTGTCAGTCTTACCGGTGATACTTTACCGGCTTTGATGACGGTGCTGCTTTCACCAGTATTGAGTGCGACAGATTCACTGCCTGGTGTCTTCCTATTAGCCTTTTTAGTTATGACATTCTGGTGGTTTGGTATTCATGATTCTTGTATTACCGGTCCGATGACAGCTTTTTGGACCATCGCGCTGACGGCGAATATCGCTGCTTTCAACAGTGGTGCGGCAACTACGGCAGTTCCATATATTGTGACTGATCCATATTGGTTTATGTTCCTGATGATCGGCGGTTCCGGGGCGACCTTCGGTTTGTGTATCGTCTTGCTGACCTGTAAATCAAAACAGCTGAAAACAGTCGGCAAGCTCGGTATTGTGCCTGCTTTCTTCAATATTAATGAACCGGTTATTTTCGGTGTGCCGTTAATGCTAAATCCAATGATGTATATCCCTTTTGTCGGCGCGGTATTGGTAAATTGTGTCATATCATATGGCGCGATGTATTTCGGTCTGGTGGGCAGAACGATTGCTCAGCCGGGATGGAATATGTTCTGTCCGATCGGGGGGCTGCTTTCAACGCTGGACATCAAGGCAATGCTGCTGATTGTGGGATTGATTGTATTAGATGCGCTTATTTACTTTCCGTTTATCAAAGTGTATGATAAACAAAAGTATGAAGAAGAAATGGCCAGCGTCAAATAGAAGGAGAACGAGCGATGAAAATATTATTAATGTGTTACGGCGGTTTGAGTACCGGCTTAATGAAAGTCAGACTGGAAGAAGAAGCAAAGAAGTATGGTGTTGAGGATATTGAAGTTGTCGCTACGGCGCTTGCGGAGGCTGAGAATGATTTCGGTGATTATGATGTTTATTTGTTAGGGCCGCAGGTGCGTTATGCCTATGATGACATTAAGGCGAAGCTAGCAGATCGTCTTGTGCTGACGATTTCAGCGTCTGACTTTGGTTTAATGCGGGCGGATAACGTATGGCAGGAAATTGTCAAAGGATTGGATAGAACATAGGGATCAGCAATGCTGATTCCTATTTCTTAGGCTGGCTGAAAATGAAATTAATAGCCCTGCTGATTATTCTCGTTTCCGGGGTGCTGTATCAGATCTGCTCAAAATCCATTCCTTCTGATGTGAATCCGTTTATTTCTTTACTGTGTACTTATGCTGTCGCTTTTCTCTGTGCTTTACTGCTCGCTGCGGCTAGCGGTGGCTTGGCTCAGATCGGTACTGAGTTAAAGAAAGTAAATCGCTTCAGCTTTTTACTTGGAGCTGTGATCTGCTTTTATGAATTAGGCTTTCTGCTTGCTTACCGTCATGGTTTCAGCTTGACAACTTTACCGCCTTTGGCCAATATTCTAGTCATTGTAGCCGTCTGCGGTATCGGATTACTATTTTATGGGGAATCAATGCCGCCTCTGCATCTTGCCGGTTTGGGCTTAGCGGTTGTAGGTGTCATACTGACCATTGTTTAATCATTAATTAAGAGATAAGCAAAAACTTCACAAAGATTTCAGATAAAGTCAATTGACTTTTATTTTCAGTATGTTATTCTAGTAAATAGAGGTGAAGAGATTGGAAAAAGCGATTTATTCTAGATTAGACTTGAATGACATTACAAATCCAAAAATCAGGGAGTTTAATGAAATATTAAGTGACCTGCTTACAATGAATGAAGTACAGCAGCTTGATGAGTTTTCCCAGCATTTAAATACAACAAGGCTACAGCATTCTTTGAATGTTGCTTATTATACGTTTCTGATTTGCCGTAAGTTTAACTGGCATACGAAAGAGGCTACAAGGGCGGCTTTGCTGCATGATCTGTTTCACTATGATTGGCGTGAAAAGACACATGAAGGCTGGCATCCGGCTCTGCATCCGCGGGTAGCGCTTGAAAACGCGCGTAAAATCGCTGATGTAACACCTTTGATGGCTGACTGCATCGTCAAGCATATGTGGCCGATGACTTTAAAGGCGCCTCGCTATAAAGAGGGCTGGGTAATTACCGGCATGGATAAGTATTGCGCGACATTAGAATGCATTCATCAATCTTCATCGATTGTAAGAAAGTCGGCAGCTGTAATGTATCTCGCTTCTTTTATATCTTTTATACATTTAGGATAAACCGATCTCAGATCGGTTTTTTATATGAAAAAGCTGGCGGCGGCCAGCTTTAATTAATAAATAGGGGCAGTTGACTGTTTTTTGCCAGCTGTGCCATTTCCAAGTAAAGATTTAATGCCTCAAGGGCCATTTTACTTACTTGATTCACGGTTGTTTCATCCTTAAATGCACTGCGCTTCAGACGCAGGCATTGATCAATCAATTCATCAAGACTGCCAAAAAGCATTACTTCTTCATTCATATCAGCAAATTCAAAATTATAAGGGAAATTACCGGGCAGGAAGATATCAACACTGCGCAGCAGCTGCTTATATTTTGAATCATTGCTGTTGGCCGCTTTACTATAAATCTTATCCTCATCCCATACGCTCTTTAATTTAGCGGGCAGCGGCTTCTTCGCTTCCGTATAAGCGGCGCAAAGGGCAAGGGCAGCCAGACATTCCTCATCGATTTCTTTGACGGCAAAGGCTGAACTATCTTCCTGCCAGCCGTCAATCATGATTTCATTTTCTTTTAAGACGTCAATCAGGGCGGCCTGCCAAGTTTGCGTATCTTTTAATTCTGCACCTTCATAACAGCCGGCAAAGCTGGATACGGTTAATTCTATTTTCATACATTCAGTACCGCCGCAACTTCAAGCGGATTTTTTTCTGGATTGACCTTTTCCATCGCATGCAGAATCTTGCCTTCTTCATCGATGATGTAAGTAGAACGGACAATGCCCATATATTCATGACCCGCCAGCTTCTTCTTTTTCCATACCTCATATTCCTGAAGTATATTTGTCTGCGGATCACTTAGAAGGGTAAAGGGAAGCTCATACTTCTCTATGAATTTCTTATGTGAGGCAGCGGAATCTTTGCTGATTCCAATCACTTCAATATCCTTGCTGCGGAAAGCCTCATACATACTTTTAAACGCGCAGGCCTGCTTGGTGCAGCCAGGTGTATTATCTTTAGGGTAGAAATAGAGAACGACCTTTTTGCCTAGAAAATCACTGAGATGAACAATGTTGCCATGCTGATCAGCGAGTGCAAAATCAGGTGCTTTTGTATTGATTTGTAACATAATGTACCTCCTATGGTAGCTATTATACCATGACTTAAAGGTTTAAACCAAGACAACGCTTAAAAACCATCCGCAAAGAAAATGCCGGCTAAGAACAATTTTTTGTAATGTTTATCTTGCAAGCTAAAATGCTTTATGGTATTATATATGGGCACTAACAAGTGGGCCTGTAGCTCAGGTGGTTAGAGCGCACCCCTGATAAGGGTGAGGTCGTTGGTTCGAGTCCATTCAGGCCCACCAGATTAATGATTACCGGAGACAAATGTTTCCGGTTTTTTAATATATATATGAAAGCTATCAGCAGTTTGGCTGCCATGGCTTAAAAGGCTGATAGGACAGTTCAAATTGCGCCAGCAGCTTACCGATCAGATGATCCTCCATTTCTTTGATTGTTGTGGGTTTTTGATAATACGTCAGCATCATCGGCATAATGGTTATGTTTGAGAATCTGGATAGTTTAAGCAGATTTTCTAAATGAATCGCACTGAGAGGATTTTCACGTACAGCTAAGACAAGCTGCCGATGCTCTTTAATCATTACATCGGCACAGCGCAATAATAAATTATCTGAATAACCATTGGCAATTCCGGCAGCGGTTTTCATCGAGCAGGGGATAATAATCATGCCGGCACTTGGATAGGTACCGCTGGCAATCGCTGCCCCTACGTTTTTCACATCTTCGTAATGATCGGCCTTAGATAGTAAGGTTTCAAAGCTGATTGATGTTTCAAACATCAATGTTTGCTTGGCACTTTCACTGACGGTCAGAATTGTTTCAACCTCAGGATACGTTTTTAATGCTTCCAGCAGATGAATCGCCAGCGGCAGTCCGCTAGCACCGCTGATGCCAACTATGATGCGTTTCATTGAGCGTCCTCCTTAAACCAGTGACGCGGATCTACATCTTGAAATTTTGCTCTTTCAAAGCGCTGCTTCTGATTAAATGGAACAGTGCAGTCAAAAATGGCCTTGCATGTATTGCCGTGTTCTTTAAGCAATGGATTATAGACAGGATCATTGGAAGGATCAAGCGGATGGCATTGAATGCCAGGTAAAAGAATCAAATCACGGTCAGCCTGAAAGCGGGTGGTCATGGCCCATAGGACATCATTCATATCAAAACAGTCAACATCTTCATCAACAAGGAAGACATGTTTTAATTCCGCGAATGCACTGAATGCCAGTAAGGCTGCTTGTCTGTGACGGCCCTCATCAGAAGCGACTGACTTTTGGAACTGTAAAACAGCAATATATTTTCCGCCGCCGCTTGACGCGCAGTAAACATTTTTCAGTTTGCCGGGCATGGCTTTATCAACCATTTGCAGAATACTGGCTTCGGTTGGAATACCCGCCATTGAAACGTGTTCTTCGCTTGGTCCGATACATGTCTGCATAATGGGATTTTTACGGGTGGTAACCGCTTTTACTTTAATAACAGGCAATGAAGGATTGGCAGGGCCGCAATAACCGGGGAATTCCGGCATTGCCTTACCAGAGTTGCTATTTATATCCTCACACATTCTAACTTTGGGCAGAATCTCACCTTCAATGACATATTCAGCATTGGCAATTGCTTTTTCATTAATTGTCAGACATTGGACTAATTCAACAGGCTTATTGCGGATCGCGCCTGCAATCTGCAGCTCATCATAACCAATTGGGGTGGTAGGCGGTTCAAAGCATGCCGTCACTTCAATGGCTGGATCAACACCGATACTGATTGATATCGGCAGCGGCTGACCCTTTGCCTCAGCAAGCTCATGAAAAGCACCGATATGCCTTGCTCCCGGCTGCAGAAAAATGGTCATTTCATCTTTTGACTGAATACAGAGACGATGAATCGAAACATCTGATTCACCAGTGATTGGATTAGAGGCATAAGCCATTCCGAGGGTAATATAAGGCCCGGCATCTTCGATGCTGTTGGTGGATGCCGGAATCAGTTTCCGTAAATCAAAGTCATGTTCATCCGCTCGGTACACAAGCGTTTGACATAAGGCTTCCGCCTGTGGAATAGTAATCGGTCTAACCGGCTTTTCTACGGCATTCTTTAATAAAAAGCCAAGCTTTTCGGGTTGACAGTTTAATAAATAGCCTACTCTTTTCCGGCTTGCTAAAAGGCCTATTGCAATGCGTGCCTCAGGGTACCCTTTAATTCTATTAAAAACAGCTGCCGGACCTTCCTTAGTTGGCCGCATGACTGTACCGCCGGCACCTATTTTCCGATATAAGCCAGCCAATTCATTCATTGGATCGATTTCTATATCAGTCTCAATGAATTGATTTTCCATGGTTTTTAATAAGTCCAAAGCTGATCGCAGATCGTTAATTTGGTTCATAATTCCTCCTTTTTAGCTGACACTTAGGTCTGTCAAAACTTGGTTTAATAATTCATCAGCAAGCTTTTGGATTTCTGCCAGCTGCTGACTGGTCGCCTGTTCGATATGAATGCCGCAGCTGCAGACACAGCGGCATCCCAATTGTGCGGCTGCCGTACTGGCATAATGCTCAGCAAGCACACCATCCTTATGACCTGTAACATTGAGTATGCTGGCAGTAGCGCTCAGCTTGCCGCCGTTCAGGCTCAAGCGGGGAATGGCTAATGCAGTGCTGCCTAAATGAGCTTCACCGCCGGTTAAAATAAGTGAAAGATCTTTTCCCATCTTAACGGCAATACATTCCAGTTTTATACCATTTTTTTCATTGAACCATTTCATATATTCCTCCTGATTCAATCGTATCAAAAAACATGCACGAATCAATTTGATTTTTGGTATAATATATTCCATAAAGGAATAGGTGAGTGTATGACATTGGAACAGCTGCAGTATTTTGTTGTAATTGTAGAAACGGGAACTTTTTTAGGCGCGGCTGAGGAGCTGCATCTTTCTCAGTCCTCTCTATCAAAAAGTATTCAGCGCATGGAAAGAGAATTAAATGTTGTTTTATTTGACCGCAGCGGCCGCAGTGCGAGATTAACTGAGGCAGGTCATCAATTTTATAACGATGCCAAAAATGTTCTATCCGCATACACTCAATTGATCAATAATTTGAATCAGATTAAAGACAGTCATGAAAATACTTTAAAATTAGGATTGCTGCCCATTCAGGCAAGCTTTCGTATAGCCAGCAGATTAAAGCAATTCCGATCCGCATATCCAAAGCTTGATTTTCAAATTTATGAGTTAGAAGATGCTGCCCTGCTTGACAAGCTGCTGGATGGAACCTTGGATTTGGCGATTCTGCGCTCTGATTTCCCCCATCCTAAACTTAGCTACTTCTCCTTTGCATTAGATCATATGGTTTGCCTGCTGCCTAAACAGCATCCGCTTGCCGCTTTCAGCGCCATTTCTTTAACCCAGCTCAAACCGGAAGCCTTTATTTTGATGCCGGCTTATACCGCAGTTACCAAAAGGGCTATGAGCGTATGTCAAAAGGCTGGTTATGTACCGGAGCGGGTACGGTATTGCCGAACTGAAAGCATCATCAGTTCTGTTGCTGAGGGGGAGGGGATTTCCTTATTGATGGAATCAAACATTGAAGCCTTTTCGTTAAACAATGTGGTTATCATGCCATTATTGGAGGCGGTTAGGGGATGTGTTGCCTTTGCCTGTCTAAAAGAGAAGCCGCTGTCATTGCCTGCGAAGCGTCTGATTGAATTATTCAAAAAATAAAAAATTCTGCTTAACCAGAATTTTCTTGATTCTTTTATATTGGATTACACCAAGTCCGGTGAAAAAGTAAAGCTGATAAACGGAAAAAATCTTATAGAATTTAAGTATCAGATAAAATAGGTGAGTCTGAAAGATAAAAGAAAAGAGGGAAAAAATGAAAGTAATATTTAGAGCAGATGATGTCGGTTATACGGATGTTCATAATTTAGGTACTTGGCAGGCAATTGAAAAAGGTATTGTTACGGCCTGCGATTTAATGCTTGATACACCAGGCTTTGAATCAGCGTGCAAATATTTGCGTAATTGTCCTTGGATTACAATTGGCTGGCATACGCATTTTTGGGGCAGACCCGTTCTTAAGCCAAGTGAAGTACCTTCAATGGTTGATGACGAGGGTAAATTCAAATGGCGGAAGGATAAAAAAGCATTGATGGAAGTCGATTATGAAGAAGCATTAAAAGAATGCCGGGCTCAGCTTCAGCGATGCTATGATTGGCTGGGAAGACTGCCGGATACATGCGGCGGCGCCCGCGGTCCGCTTGGTGATGCAATAAAAAAAGTTTGTGATGAAAATGGCATTGTTTATGATTTCGTGGGCGGCATCGGCTATGATGGCAAAGAAAAACAACCGGCTGAAAAATATCGCTCATTAAATATTAAAGAATGGATTGATTTAAGCGGCAAGCACCATAAATCATTAAAAGTTACAGATTTTCCATATTATGATCCAGCTGGCGCAATCATGGAAATGCCGATTGATGAAGATGTAATATGGATGCGGTCACAGCACCCGGGTTATCTTGATGACTATGTATTAGCTGAATCAAGCTGTACGATTCCGCGGGTTAAAGATGTTGAGGCCTATTGTGATCCAAAAGTTAAGCAGTGGATCATCGAAAATAAAATTGAACTGATTAATACTCATGATGCTCTTTATGGCACTAATCAGTATCAGGAACATTTAAAAGCGATTAATTCACCATTGTGGATTGGTAATATGAAGGCATAAAAATCAGTATAACTATTGAAGTTGATTTCTCCCCCATAGGATCTGTTTATTATATAAAGGAGCAGTTATCCTGCTCCTGATTTAGAATGATTTGTGTGAGTGATTTAAAGATCACTCTTTTTATATTAGCAGATCAACGAAATCCTGACAGCAGCGGCAATGTGTTAATTTTCGGATAAAGGCTTTTTCCTGCAGCTTCTCAGAGAGAAAACTGATAATGTCGCCATAAGTGCTGAGGTATTCGTCAGCGGCTGATGCAAAAAGCAATATTACTTTCACGCTGTTGTTCCCCCATGCAATAGGTGCCTGTGATATCAGGATACTCAGCGAGGAAGCGGCTGCGTTTGAATTCATTGAATGCGGCACCGCGGCAATTCCGATGACGGTATCTGAAAGCTGCTCACGCTTTAAAACTTGCTGTTTAAAATCATCGCTTACACTGCCGTCTTTAATCAGCGGCTGAATCATTAAATCAAGCGCTGCATCACGATCAGGTATTCCCACTGGGTCTAAATAAAAATATTCATCTTTCATTAAATGAATGCAGTTATTCTTCAGCTTAGATTTATGCTTCTCCTTGCGTATGTCATCAATTGTGCGGTAAATAATTTTTCGATCCTGATCACTCTTGATTGGACTGATTAATAGAAAAGAAATCTTTAAATCATAATGATTTAATTTAGAAGTAGAAATAATTAAATCATAGGGTTCAAGATCCAATTCAGAATCCAGATGAGAGATACAGTTAGACGTAATGTATTTATCAAACTGATCACTGTAAAATTGATAAAGATCTTGATTAATATTGTAATAATTTGGTAAAACAAACAGCACTTTCAATTTACTGCTGTGACTCTTTTTATTTTCAAAAATACTGCCGATATATAATGCTAAATAAGCGATTTCGTCTTCACTTACAATAATCGGATAATTATATTGAATTGTGTTTGCGATATAAACGGCACAGTCATAAATTGCCGGATGCCGATATTTTATATCTTTCAGATAAGGGTTCTTAATACTGATTGTGGCTGTCAGCCGGTGTATCAGTGAACGGATATGAAGCGCGAAATTCACAAAATTGTCAGCATCGTCATAAAGATCAATGTTATAGAAATGCTTCATATTATCAGCTACCTGAATCACGAGATTGTAACAGCCGGCCCATAAATTTTCTTTTAGATTATCGATGGTGATTTCAGAACGGTCATTATTGACGACAATCGCCGCCATAAGCAGTGCAATCTGCATGATTTCAATTTCAGGGAAGCTGATCTGAAAGGCTTTGGATAATTTGGCGCAGATTTCTCTGGCAATCGTAAAATTATGATTTCTGACAAATTTTAAGTATAATTCTCTATCTAAAATATGATTATGTGAAATACGATTCATTGCTATGCCTATATGATAGAGCGTATTAAGAAAAGCATAATCAGACATCGTATAATGATATTTAGCAATGATTTCTGAAAGAATAGTCTGAATTTTATTAAAGTCATAACCAGGAAATGCGGCTTGAATGGTTTCCAGATTATAGACATTTTGATCAGCATCATTGAATAAAGTTGAGAATAAGAATTCACGCTTTTTTTGTTCAGGGCCGCTGATCGTTGCCGTGTTGTAGTTAAAGCTGATTGTCAGCTCATAGGCTTCAACCATTTCTTTTATCTTATATAAATCAGAACGAATCGTTGTTTCGCTGTAATACAGCTCATAACCGATGTTGGTAATATTGATGCTGTCACGGGTGCCTGTCAGCAGCTGCAGAATAATATAGCTGATTCGCTCTGACGGTTCCGCAGATACGATGGTTGGAAAGTCATCGATGATTTGAGACAGCAGCTCGTTATTAATGTAATATCCCTTATTGCTTGATAGAATCAAGGTTGGATAAGTTTCGTTAATTTTTTTTACATAGCTGATGATCGAACGTTTGGATACTTGAAGACAGTCGGCCAGATAATTAGATGATGAAACTTTTTGATCGTTAAGTAATTCAATTAAATCAACCTGTGTTTTATTTAGCATCCTATCGATCCTCCTAATCAAATTGTAGCAAAGTGCTGATATGATGTCAATGCGGCCAGCTGCCGTGTGTTATTGGCAAAAAGCTTATTAACGATTTAAAATATGCTTTTCAACATAGTCAGCCCAGCCATCCTCATCAGCGGCTTTCTCAGAAATGCAGTCGGCAGCCGCTTTTGCGTCTTCAGAGCCATTCAGCATGCAAACCCCTATACCGGCAGCCTGCAGCATACTGATATCATTGGTCATATCACCAAAACAGCAGACTTGTTGTAAATCAATATCATGTCTTGAACAGAAGCGCTTCAGCATGCTGCCTTTTGAAGCTTCCGCATTACAGAATTCAAACATTGTATTTTCCGTTTTAAAGCCCTTGAATGCTTGTGATGGAAATTTGGCGGCACGTTTTTCTATTGCGGGCATGTCTTCTGCTTTAACTCGAAAGCCAACCTTAAAAGCAGGGCCCTGCCAGAATTCAGCGTCATCCTTAACGATATGTACTTGATGGTCATTTTTTATATAAGCAGAGGAGGCGGCAACATTCTTATCATAATTGCGCACATAGCTGATGCCGTCTCTGCGCAGAGTAGGATTGCAGTCAAAGGGTGCCATAATTTCAAAGCAGGCTTTTATCCATGCAGGTTCCATAAAATAGAGCTGTTCGCTGAAATCGTCCAAACCATCATATAGTTCAGAACCATTCAAGCCGATTATGACATCACAGCGGATATTCCAAGATGTTTCAAGCCGATGCAGCTGACTGATTGACCGGCCGGAGGCGAGACCAAATAAAATCCCGCTTTTTTTTAATTGGTGAATGGCTTGTACAGCCCGTTCACTTAAATCTTGATGCTTAGGCACCAGTGTGTTGTCAATATCACAGAGTATCAATTTTATTTTTTCCATATCTTTTATCCTTTTTTTTGTATTATTTATATTTTATCATCGCTGCCGGGATCAGAATTTATATAATTTCATCAGGAGAAGTGAAGCTTGCTGTATCAGTCATAAATTGAGCGGTTGCACTGCGGCTGGTGAAAAATCAACAATTGAAAGCGCTTTTTTAACCGTTACAATATAGCCAACAAGTTAAGGAGGAATGTGTTGAGAATTAATTAGGGATTTGTTTAAGCCTGAACATTAAAAAACAGAGAGGAGTGGATGATAATGTTGCAAGGTGCGCTTATTTGCGTTTTTGTTTTTTGGATATCAAATGTATTGCAGAAAGTATTTTTAATAAATATTTCTTATTCTCCTATTTGCTTGTGTACACTGTTGGGACTCTTAGTCGGCAAGCCAACCGAGGGATTGGTAATGGGCGGCTATCTGCAGGCAATTTTCTTGGGTGTAATGGCGATTGGCGGTGTAGCACCGGCAAATAAACAATTAGGTTCAATTATCCCATGTGCCTTCGTCTTATTGGGCGGTATGGAATTAGAAGCCGGTTTAGCAATCGCTTATACGATTGGTGTTCTCAGTAATAGTATTAATCAATTGGCTAATACAATATTTGCCGCTTCTGAACCATGGTGGAAAAATTTGGCTTTAAAGGCAAATGCAAAAAGCTATTCCATGGCTCACTGGGTATGGTTTTTAGTAATCAGTATGCTTCCGTCAGCGCTTATCATTTTCTTCAGTGTTGCTTTCGGTACTGAAGTGGTAGCTAATTTAGTTAATTTGCTGCCGGCAAAATTCATGACGGGCTTAAGTGTTGCTTCTAACTGTATGACTGCAGTTGGTATTGCTATCGCGTTAAAGATGACATGGCAGACAAAATTTGCCGGTTTCTTCTTCCTTGGCTGGATTTTAGCTTATGTAATTGGTTTAACACAGATCCAATGCGCGATTGTTGCAGTTGCAATCGGTGCGATTTGGTACTTTATCTCAGCTGATCTTGATAAGAAGATAAAATTGAATCAATCGGCAGGCAGTGTGAATCGAGGAGGTGACTTTTTCTAATGGCTAAGAATAATTTAACAAAAGAAGATAAAAAGGTAATGTGGAACCTATTCTGGCGTTCTAATCTGATTATGGGTTCCAACAATCCAGTTGTTATGGGCGGACATGGTGTTTTATTTACTGTTGCGCCATATTTAGAAGAGTTCTACAAAGATGATGAAGCAGAAAAAGTTGCTGCTTTTGATCGTCATAGCGTCTATTACAATACAAATCCATATACTGGTGCGATTGTTTGGGCATTGATTTATATTATGGAGAAAAAACGCAGTCTGAATAAGACAGCGGTAAGCGGTGAATCAATTCAGAATATGAAGATTGCCTTGATGGGGCCTTTAGCCGCAATTGGTGATACGCTTTTCCAGGGTTCCATCGGTATCATTATTGCCGCCATGGTAATGGGTATGGCTCAGGAGGGAAATTTCCTGGCGCCGATTATATATTTAGGCTTATTCTTAATTCTGTTTGCCGGCGGTAAGTGGTTGTTCTTAAGAATCACTTATGTTAAGGGTGAAGAATTTGTTACAGAGTTGCTGCAGACGGATATGTTTGACCGCATGGAAGAGGTTATTTCAATTGCCGGTTTGATGATGATGGGCTGTTTGACAGCGACAACAATTAGATTTAATTTTAACTGGGTCATCAATTTTGGCGGTGTTGAAACAGATTTCCAAACTGCTTTCTTAGATGCGTTGCTGCCAGGTTTACTTCCATTGGTAATATTGTTTACATGCTTTGGCTTGTTAAATAAGAAGGTCACACCAACTAAATTGATTTATGGCATCATGGTTGTCTGTATCATTTTCGCTTATTTAGGAATTGTTTAATCAGCACATGAGTAAGCCGTGATTCCATGGCTTACTCATTCTGCTCATAGAAAGAAAAGAGGGAAAATATTATGATCGATTTACTTCGTTTAGATGAAAGATTAATACATGGACAAATTGCTGCGGCATGGGTGAAAACGCTGCCGGTAGATACCCTGCTGGTTATTGATGATACGAGTGCTACCGACCCATTTCTGACCAAAACGCTTTATATGGCTTCGCCGGCAAATATTAAAACTTTTGTTATGACTAATGAGGAAGCGTTAAAGGTATTAAATGATCCGCGCTGCGCTGATCGGCATATTTTTGTGGTTGTCAGAACGATTGACACGCTTTTGAATATTGCTGAAAATGCCAAGGATGTCAAAGAAATCAATGTATCAAATTATGGCCGGCTGGTAACGAGCGGTAAGGAGAGAAAAGGGTATACGGATCATTTGTTCCTCGATGATGATGAAGCTGTTAACTTGAAAAAAGTTCTTGCTTTTGATATCCCTGCTTTCATGCAGATGACGCCTTCACAGCCTAAAACACCGTTGACAAATATATTGAAAAATGTCTGATATTGAGAATCGTTTAGAGGAACAGCTGCTTCAATATACGTATTATTATGGCATCAGGAATTCCAATAAAGATAAGCAAAGATGCTATTCGTATATTGAAAGTAAATTTGCGAAAGAATTTGGTTTAGATGTGAAGTTTGATAAGCTTTCAGTAGGTATCAGCAAGATTGGTTTATGTATTGCCGGCAATTTGGATAAAGCTGATAAAATCTTGATTGCGCCTTTGGATACACCGCGTAAATCTTATTATAAACAGTACAGCTATTATCCTTTTAATGAAAAGAAAAGTGATCGAAATCATATGCTGGCTGCATTGATTAATGGCAGTATCGGCGTTTTGTTGACAGCGGCTGTCTGTTGGCTTGTCTATTTGCTTTTTAAGCAATTTTGGCTTTCCTGTATTTGTGCTTTCGTAAGCTTTTTACTCTATTTGTATTCGCTGCGCAATATTTTTAATTTCAGCAGCAGTGCGCCGCTCGCACTTTTCACTTATATTGCGGCACATCGAAGGAAAGATGAACAAATTGCTTATGTGTTTTTAGATCACAGTGCTCAGAATTATCTGAGTTTGAAGCTGTTTCTGGTTAAATATAAAAAGCTGTGCGAACGTGCTGATGCGGTTATTTATTTTAATAATTTAGCACATGGTCAGCATTTGGTTTCAGCCTATAAAGAGCTGGATAAGAATAAAAGCCAATTCATTGAGGCATGCGAGGCAGAGGGCTTAAAGATTGAAGACGAGGGTGTGCTGCATTGTTTTGAAAGCTCTTCAAAGCTGATGATTATGACTGCTGCTGAACGCGATCAAAGCAATGAGTATTATGTAAAGGATATTCGCAGCCGCCGGGATAAAACCGTTGATGTTAAACGGTTAAAGCGTATTGGCGATTTATTGATTAAGACAGCTTAGCTGTAAATTGAAGGAGAATTTATGAAGATAAAAGAAGTAATTGAGCGGCTGTGCGAATGGCATCAGCCCTTTATTGAACATGAAGGCGGCCGGGATAAGATATTATGCGGTGATGCTGATCAGGAATGCAGCGGCATAGCGATAACGGTATGCGCTACCTTTGAGGTATTAAAAAAAGCCAAGGAACAAAATATTAACCTGATCATCACCCATGAATCTATCTTTTTCGGCGGTCGTGTTGATGCTGATGAGCTTGCTGACAATGACGTTTATCAGGCAAAGCTTAATTATATTAAGGAAAATAATTTAGTGATTTGGCGTGATCATGATCATATTCACGGCAATGGCAAGCCTTTCTATCCAGAAAGAAAGAATCCGGATTATATATTTTATGGAATATGTAAGGAACTGGGCTGGGAAGATTATGTGGTAGGTGATAAGCTGAAGCCGCTTTGGTATAAGATTCCTAAGATTAAGGCTGCTGATTTAGCTGATTTTATTATGGCTAAATTTAATCTTCAAGGGATGCGGATTGTTGGTAACTTGGATCAGGAGATATCTACGGTATGGTTTGCGGAACATGTCATGGGCAGCAAGAATGACGGTGAGAAAATCAAAAGCGGCTTAAAGGCAGATGTAATCATCCCTTTTGAAATCTGTGATTATACATTAACGCAGTATGTTCATGACGCGGCTTATCTGAATCAGGCAAAGGTTTTGTTTGAAATGGGACATTTTAATTGTGAAGAATTAGGTATGAAATATATGCTTCAATGGCTGCCGGAAGCTTTGCAGGAAGAGATACCAATGGTATTTATTCAATCAGGTGATTATTTTCACTATTTAGAGAGGGTATTATGACAAAAATATTTTTAGCAACACATGGCCGTATGGCCAGCGGTATGAAATCATCGATTGATTTATTAATGGGCAGCAGTGAAGCACTTACTGTTTTCGATGCGTATCTGCCAGGTGTAACAGTTTCAGTCGGTGAGCAGGCGGCACAGTTTCTGGCGCAGTGTGAACCCTCAGAGACTAAGCTTTTGGTGTCCGATATGCTGGGCGGCAGTGTAAATCAAGAACTGATGAAATATTCAGATCTGGAGAATGTTTTTGTGATTACAGGGATAACACTTACCTTGCTTTTAGAGTTATTGTGTCAGTGTCATCAAAACTTCACCGCATCCCAGCTGGATGAGCTTATCGAAAACAGCCGATTAATGACGCAGCGAGTTTCTTTAGATGTGAATAGTTCGCAGGATCAGTTTTTCTAACAGCGGTTGATAAACCGGGAGGTAATATGAAATTATTAGTACAAGGTGATGATTTTGGCTTTACGCGGGGTGTGACCTATGGCATTATTGATTCCATTGATCATGGCATCTTAAGAAATACAGGACTGTTTGCTAATATGCCTTCGGCAGCATTAGCCGTCAGCTTTATGAAGGCGCGTCCCCATGTTTGTTTTGGCATCGATTTTAATATTGTGTCAGGCCCATGCTGCGCCGATCCGTTGCTGATTCCGCATTTAGTAGATCAAGACGGTAATTTTATCAGAAGCAGTGTCCGCGTTAAAGATCCGCGTTATAAAAGTGAAGAAGGCCGTCGGGAAATGTTTCCCATTGAAGAATGCTATATTGAGATGAAAGCGCAGTATGAGCGTTTTATTGAAATGAGCGGTCAAAAACCGGGGTATCTTCATTCACATTCCATTGGACCGGAGCCCTATTTAGAAACCATTCAGCGTTTAGAACAGGAGACGGGTATTTTCTATTCACATACGATCAGAAAGCAAATGAATGTCGGCAGTATTCCTTATCAGCGCAGCAGTGACGGCGTGCCTAAAAAGGAATTTGACGCGGGCGGTCAATTAGCGAAAGATAAAGTACAGAATGTGCTTGATCACAGTGATCTGCTGCTTTCTTATGATATTGCTGCGATTGGCGGTCATCCTGGTTATGTTGATGCCGATTTGCTGAGTTTGACAACCTTATCTTTAGAACGTTTACGGGATGCTGAAATGTGTATGTCACCGATTATTAAGCAATGGATTGATGATCATAATATTGAATTGATAACGTATTATGATTTAAAAAAATAACTATCCGGAGGTGAATGGATGAAATTATTGGTACAGGGTGATGATTTTGGTTTTACGAGGGCTGTTACTTATGGAATTTTGGATGCGATTGAAAATGGTATATTGAATTGTACCGGATTGTTTGTAAATATGCCAAGCAGTGCTTGGGCGGCAAAACAGATTGCGGCACATCCGCAAACTTGTTTTGGTCTTGATTTTAATATCACATCCGGAAAATGTGTTGCCGATCCCCAATTAATTCCGCATTTAGTTGATGCTGACGGTGAATTTATCCGTTCAACTGTGAAGTATGCCGATCCGCTCTTCATGGCTGATCAGGGCAGGGATGTTTTATGGCCTTATGATGAAGTGATGATTGAGCTGGAGGCCCAGTTTCAAAAATATGTTGAATTAGCGGGCAGTCAGCCTGAATATGTTCATACACACTCGATTGGCAGAACTGTGCCAAGCTATGCCAAAGCCGTATCAGATATTGGCAGAGTGCATGGTGTCTGTATGGCAAAAGAGATGCGGGAGCATTTTGGCTTTGCGGATCTGCATAAAACATGGACGCCGATGGGCAAGCGGCCTAAAAAAGTATTTGATATTGAAAAACAGTTGAATAAAGACACATTAGGGACAGTCATTGCTAATCGTGATGAGCTGCTTCAGTATGAATATGCGGCCTTAGATGGTCATCCTGGTTATGTGGATGCAGAATTGATTGCTAATTCAACGGTTTCAATTGAACGGCTGCGGGATGTTGAGATGATGATGTCACCGGTGATGAAGGATTGGATCAAGGAACATCATGTTGAGATGGTTACCTATCGTGACTTGAAAAAGCGGATGGCAATGAATCAAAGCGAATAAGCATTTGAATAGAGTATCAGCGCACTTTATCGAAAGTGCGTTTTTCTTGTGTGGAAATATATGGGAATCTATGAGTATCTATTTTTATCAGGCAGGGCTACAGAAAGATTTAAATTGGAATGCAGCAGATATGAAGCGAACGCTTTTCAGATTGCTTCATGGCTAAATCTTTTGGTTGTGCTTGTTGAATGCAAACGCTTTCAATGCTATAATTATATATAGAAAAAACGAGCAGCTTGTTTGCATAAAAGCACTTATCGGTGCTTTTTCGGTTATGGAGGACTTATGGAAGATATTGTCATTATTGGCGGCGGCGTTATCGGAACCCTGATTGCTTATGCCTGTTCGAGATATAATTGTAATGTAACCTTGATTGAGAAGGAAAATGATGTGGCTAACAGTACGAGTATGGCTAACAGCGCCATCATTCATGCCGGCTATGATCCGCGTGATAATACATTAAAAGCGGCGATGAATTTACGTGGCGCACTGCTTTATCCAACTTTATGCAGGGAATTAAAGGTTGACTATAAACAGGTCGGCAGTTTAGTTGTGGCAATGAATGATGAACAATGTGCCGCATTGGCTGAATTAAAGGCGCGTGCGGATCAAAGGGGCATCGTTGTTTCATTGATTGATGGGGATGAAGCAAGAGCGTTGGAGAGTCATTTATCAAAGCGGGTTGTTCAGGCCTTATTTTGTGAGTCAACAGCGATCGTTACACCTTGGAAGATTGCTATTGCGGCGATGGAAACAGCGATGGGAAATGGAACGCGGTTATTGCTGAATGAAGAGGTTAAAGCTATCACCAAGCTTGCTGATGGCTATGAGGTAGAGTCAGCAACACAAAAAATTAAAACACGGATGGTAATCAACTGCGCCGGCTTGTATGCGGATCGTATCAGTGCGATGGTGAATGGGCAGGCACACTTTAAAATCAATCCTAAAAAGGGTGAATATTTTGTCTTAAGCAAACGCTGTCATGAGCTGGTAAAGCATGTGCTTTATCCGGTGCCGACGGCCAAAGGCAAGGGTGTGCTGGCGGTGCCGACGGTTCACGGCAATGTCCTGTTAGGTCCTAACGCGGCGGTACATGATGATTGTGACGATGTTGCCACTACCTCGATGGGCTTGGCTGAGGTGCTGGAAAAGATAAGTGAGATGCTGGATGAGGTGCCGGCCTCTGAAATCATTCACAGTTTCAGCGGCAATCGGCCGACAACGGCAGAGGATGATTTTATTATTGAAGAAAGCTGTCCGCATTTTATTGATGTGGCGGGGATTGATTCACCAGGCTTAGCGAGTGCGCCGGCGATTGCAGAAAAGGTGATGAAGGAGTTTGTGCTGCCGGCATTTGATTTACAGCCGCGTTCAATTTTAAAGCATCGTCAGAAAAATGTCGTGCTGTCAGAATGCAGTGAAGAAGAGAAGAAGCAGTACATTGCTCATAATCCGCGTTATGGTGAAATCATATGCCGCTGTGAACAAGTATCCGCTCAGGAAATTATTGATTGTATTAAACGCAGCTGCGGTGCCCGCAGTGTGGTTGGCGTTAAGAAACGGGTTCGTCCGGGCATGGGGGATTGTCAGGGCGGTTTTTGTGAACCATTGGTTGTAAGACTGCTGTCGGAAACATTAAAGATTCCGATGGAGGAGGTTGACTATAATCAAAAGGGCTCACATATCTTATATAAAATGACAAAGGGGGAACGCTGATGAAAACTTGTGATTGTCTGATTGTCGGCGGCGGCTCAGCGGCGCTGGCGTGTGCGTTATCGCTTTATCAGCAGGGGATTCATGATGTTGTAATTGTCGAGCGTGACAATACGCTTGGCGGTGTATTGAATCAGTGCATTCATAACGGTTTTGGACTTCAGGTTTTTAAAGCTGAGCTGACCGGGCCGCAGTATGCCCAGCGATACATTGATCTTTTAAAGCGAATCAGTATTACTGTTTATTCTCAGGCGACGGTTTTATCCTTGGATGAAACAAAAAACGCCATGATTTTAAGTAAAAAAGAAGGGTATATAAAGCTTCAGGCAAAAGCGGTCGTCATGGCTTCGGGCTGCCGAGAACGCTCACGCGGTTCAATCTCTATTCCAGGTGATCGCTGCTGCGGCATCATGAGTGCCGGCACTGCCCAGCATTATTTGAATCTTGATGGCTATCTGCCGGGCAAGGATGTATTTATTTTAGGCAGCGGTGATATCGGTTTGATTATGGCCCGCCGAATGACACTGGAAGGGGCAGTCGTCCATGGCGTAGCAGAAATAATGCCTTATTCAAATGGCTTAAAAAGAAATATTGTCCAATGTCTAGAGGACTTTAATATTCCATTGTATCTGAGTACGACAGTCGTTAAAACCATCGGCCGCAACCGGCTTGAAAAGATTGTGCTGGCGAAGGTCGATGAAAATCTGAAACCGATTGCCGGCAGTGAGTGGGAAGTTGAATGTGACTGTCTGCTGCTGTCAGTCGGGCTTATTCCTGAACTGCGTTTATTCGACGATTTGCCGATCATTCAAGATCCGGCTACAAAGAGCGCGCGTGTTAATGAGAGCTATGAAACAAATCTGCCCGGCTTCTTTGTCTGCGGCAACGCTTTGCATGTGCATGATCTGGTAGATTTTGTCAGCCGTGAAGCGGAACAGTGCGGACGTTTTGTGGCGCGCTATCTGAAAAATCAGCTGCATGAGGGCGCGGCGGTGGATTGCATCGCTTTAAATAATGTGACGGCATTAGTTCCCCAATGTCTGCGTGTGGAAAACATCGATCAGGAAGTTGAATTTACTTTCCGGGTACGGCGGCCGATGAAGAATTGTGAATTAATCATCGTTAAGAATGGTGAGGAATTAAGGCGGATCCGCAAGCGAGTCGTGCTGCCCGCGGAAATGGAAACTGTGCGGCTCAGTGCTAAAGAGCTGAAAGGATTAACCAGTCTGAGCTTTGAAATGAGGGAATGCGAATGAAAAAGGAAATGACTTGTATCGTATGTCCGATGGGCTGTCAGCTGCAGCTGGATATTGATGATGCGACATTAAAGCTGAGTGTCAGCGGCAACAATTGTCCGCGGGGAATTAAATACGCGCATGAAGAACTGACAAATCCTAAGCGGACACTGACAACGACGGTGCTGCTTGAGAGGGCTGAACTGACAAGGCTGCCGGTAGTTACGGATGGCCCGATTCCTAAAGGCAAGCTGATGGAAGCAATGCAGGTGCTGAACCGCCTGCGGGTGAAGGCGCCGGTTCATGTCAATGACATCCTTGTGAAAAATATCTGTCAAAGCGGTGTCAATGTGATTGCCTCACGTACCGTCACCCGTATCAGTAATAAATAAACACGAAGCAGCAATCCATGCTGCTTTAGCTTTACACAAAAGTGTATTAAGGGTATAATACACTTAGAGGAGATGATCGCTTGAATCCATTCATTGATATCCGATTGAACCATGATCTGCCGGTTTATCAGCAGCTCTGTCTGCATATAAAACGCAAGATATTGAGGGGGGAATGCACAAATTATCAAGAGCTGCCTAGCCGCCGTGAAGTAGCTGCCCAGCTTTCCATTAATCCCAATACTGTTCAGAAAGCATATCGGACAATGGAAGAGGAGGGCTATCTGAAAACAATTGCCAATGTGAAAAGCGTAATCATAGTTAATGACGCACTGATTGAAAAAATCCGCCGTGAGTTGGTGGATCAGATGCTTCATGATTTTGTGATTCAATGTCTTGAGACAGGCATTGATCGGGAAACACTGATTGCTATGCTGAATGAGCATTGGCAGTCATAATTCTTTGATGAGAGGGGGTATAAAATGAAAAATTTTATAAAAACATGGGCTTATCGTTTTGATGCGACACTGGGGCCATGTCTGATTGTTTATGCTGTAATGGCACTTATTAACGCACAATGCATTTTTCAGACAAAATCCAATGAGTTTACCGGTATGGGCGCTTGGTTTACAGCAAAGCATTTAGATTTTGTTTTTCTGGGCGCCTTTATCGCGATTATCCTGATTCATGTAATGTATCTGCAGCGCTATTATTTATATCGACCCTTGCAGCGGCGTTTAATGATTCTGCCGCAGTCAAGAGCCGCACTCTATTTTTCCGAACTATTTACAATATTCTTTACTTTTTTAGCGCTTGCGGTTATTCAGGGAGCTTTCTGGCTGATTGCACTGAAACATTTCTATGACGCACAGGCTATGAATTTAATGCTTGCGAGTGTTTATGAATCAGCTTTAATGCAGATGCTGTTTGCCAATGGCTTTACAACCTTCTTTGTTTATCTGAGCTTTTTAGAGCTTGCCGGTTTTATTCTGTTAATCATGTGCGGGGACGGCCGATCATTTTCACTGCTGCCGCGCTTAGCTATCGTCTTAATCATTGCTACGGGTTTTATCTATTTAAACTTTATTGATGAGAAGTTTTATATTTTTGTACCGAATCTGGCATTAGCGACCGTTATGCTTCGTTCCTCCTATGATTTATATATGCATAATAAGGCGGGTGTCTGATATGAAAAAACTTAAACTATGCCTTTTTGTTCTGATTGTTGTCAGCGGCTTGTTTTATTTTCTGAACTTGTATTCAGTAAATCCACAGACTGATTTAATTCTGAAAGATGTGCTGCCAAATGATGCAATCCGCAGCCAGCTGAATTTCAGTTTTACACAGGAGTTTGCCAATTTAGAAAGCACTGCCTGGCAGGTGACGGAGGGTGAACTCAAAGTCAGCAAGCCGATGAATCAACAAGAAGCATTCTATAAACAAAATCCTTTTTATCCTTATTCCAATATTCTGCATCCTTATTCAATCAGCGGTTTTGAGGATTTCACAACCAGTAAAACACTGAGTGTAGATTTTCGGATATCCTTGGCAGAAGCGGCTGCCAACACTGAACGGATCTATGCTTATCCTAAAATCATAAAGGGTCAGCTTTTTAGAGAGATTGCCATTGATCTGACTGTGCCGATTCCTGAAAAGCAATTTGTTTGTATCGCGGATATTAAAGCGGGTGAAGCAATCCCTGAAACATTTGAAGAATGTAAAGTCCGTCCTGAATTCGCCGGCGTGATAAACACTTTGCAGGATGATATCAGCATCAGCCATGCCACGATCAATCAAACCCGTTACTGGAGCTTATCAAATACAAAGGGAATGACTGGTGAAAATCATCTTTATCAATCACCGGTTGGTCGTTTTGATCAGCCAACGATTCTTGCTTCCTGGGATAATCATGAGAAGCAAGTGCTGAGTTTAGTAACAACTTCTGATCGAATCTTGCTGATTTGTGAAGATCGCATAGATGAATATGATGTGCAGGGTACTTTAATCAATAGCTATGCTTATCAGGCGCTGACGGATACAGTTGTCACACAATGGACGGAAAACCAGCTTTTGTTGAGTTATTATAATCAGTTTGATGAATTGCAGACTGTTCAATCCTTTGATCTGCCAACTCAGACCTTGTATACCTATGAACTTGGCGCTTATGCAAAGGAAAACTGGAATAATTTTTTTGCTTATAAAAATGGCTGTGTTTATCTGTTAAGGAATAATGTGGATTCAATTCAAATTGAAGTATATGATGGTTATGAAAAGATTTATGAAGGTGTGATTGAAGGCCAGACCTTTAATAATAAAGGTATGACTTTTGCGCAGTGTGAATGGAGGTGACGGGATGCTGAAATTAAGTGAATTAAAGGTGAAACGGCGCTCGGCAGTGCTTTTATCCTGTGATCAAGTCACCATGAAAGCCGGGGAAATCGTCGGCATTCTTGGCTTAAACGGGGCTGGCAAAACAACGCTGATAAAGGCTATTCTTAATCTGATTCAGCATGAAGGCTCGGCGGATCTTGATGAATGGGAAGTCGCTAAGTATTATGAAAAGGTAGCCTATATCAGTGAGGAGTATTCTTTTATTCCTTATTTTACACCGTATCAATATGGCTGCTATCTGCTTGATTATTACCCGAGTTTTGATTTTAACACTTATCAGCAGCGGTGCAGCTTATTTGATCTTGAAATGGATAAAAAGATTGAACGCATGAGCCGCGGTCAGCAGCTGAAGGTTGAAATCGCCGCTGGTCTTTCTCAGCGGGCACAGCTGATCATAATGGATGAACCTTTTACGAATCTTGATGTAGTATCTAAGGGAATTGCCGTTCAAATGTTAATTAACAGTTTAGAGGGAAATGAGATTGTTTTGGTTGCGACTCATGATCTGGATGAAATTGAAAATGTATTGGATCGCTGTTTGATTTTAGATAAGGGTGTCATTAAAGATGATTTCTACGTGGAGGAACTGCATGCCAAGGGTGCGTCATTAAGAGATTATTTCTATGATTTTACGAAGCAAAAATCAAATCTATGAATCAAGGGTGTTTCTATGATACAATAATTAAATGAATTAAGGAGAAGTGAAATTATGACTTTTTTGCCGACGAATCGTGAAGAAATGCTGGAACAGGGTTTTGAACAAGTGGATTTTGTTTATGTCTGCGGTGATGCTTATGTAGATCATCCTTCATTTGGCTGCGCGATCATTACCCGGACTTTGCAGGCCTATGGTTACAGCTGTGCTATTTTAGCTCAGCCTGACTGGCATCATGATGAAGAATTTCTACAGTTTGGTACGCCGCGTTTGGGTTTTCTTGTCTCAGCGGGCAACATTGATTC
>OIWP01000161.1_pt1 | contig 102247 bp, 119 predicted proteins | sample 1587661 | NCBI WGS metagenome assembly OIWP01 (sample SAMEA3888899, study PRJEB22519) | human gut metagenome | biome: human gut; feature: human-associated habitat; material: faeces | place: Denmark | collected 2010 | reverse complement strand
ACACGACAGTTATGCTCTGTCGTGTTTTACATGTCAATCGTTCCACCTACTATAACTTCATAAACAAGAAGCCCTCAAAACGTGAAATAGAAAATCAACGCTTGAGAAAATTACTCCTTGAGATTTATATGAAAGCCAAGAAAAGAATTGGAACGAGAGCTTTTAAAATTATTCTCCTGCGTGATTATGGCGTTAATATTTCTGAGGGGCGTATCTTAAGACTTCTCAAGTCTATGACACTCCCTAAAATGTCAACGATTAAACCTAGAGTTAAATCAAAACACTCTCCTGCATTTTCTTCTGATAATCTCCTTAAACAAGAATTTAATCCTAAGTCCCCGAATCAAGTATGGACAACTGATTTCACTTATATTTCTATAGGACATAGACGGCATGTTTATCTCTGCGCCATCCTTGACCTCTACTCTAGAAAATGTATTGCTTGGAAAGTAAGTGACAGGATTGATGCTAAACTTGCCTGTGACACATTAGGGATGGCTATAAATAAGAGGAAGCCTAAGGAACCAATCATTTTTCATTCGGATCAAGGTAGCCAATTTAAATCAGCTTCCTTTAGAAAAATATTAGATGAGCATCAATTGCTTGCTTCTTACTCCAAACCTGGATATCCTTATGATAATGCTGTCACTGAGGCCTTTTTCAAGTACCTCAAACAACGGGAAATAAACAGAAGAACTTATCACTCCATTCAAGAAGTTCAACTCTCTTGCTTTGAATACATCGAACAGTTTTATAACAACTATAATCCTCATTCCGCAAACAATGGTTTAACTCCAAATCAGAAAGAAGAAAACTATTTTAAGAAAATATAGCTCATTTTGTGTCTAAATATTTGACATTAGTCCAGAAACTTAGGTAGTACTGAAAATGAACAAGGAGTTAGTGACGCCGTAAGTACTGTCCCATTAATTTATAGTGCAATATTATTTGGTATATTAGGTCCATTACTTGAAGAAATTATCTTTAGAAGAATCCTCATTAAAGACTTATCCACTTTTATCAATGAAAAATTTGCGATTGTTTTTTCTTTGTTAGCATTTGCACTTTTGCATGTGGATGGGAATATTATGGATATATTTAGCTATATACCCTTATCTATCGTTATAACTATCTCATATATTATATCCAAAAAAAATATCGCCTATGCTTGGACCTTACACATGATCAATAATCTATCTGGTATAGTCGTATTTCCATTACTATTTACTTAATTTTGTTGGAAGAATAATATTTTTTCTAACTTAATCTTCTTAAAAATACTAGATTACCCATAGCCTAGTATTTTTATTTACTTTTTCTTTTAATAGAATTAGCCTGGCCAAACTATACATTCACATAAAAATACCGGAGTTATAATTTGCTTAAAAACAAACATCTAGATTTAGTCTTACACTTAGGAGTTATAATAATACTACTTGCTTTGGGAATGATAATACTTCTATTTCTTTTGACTGATTTATTTTATACATTAACATTTATTATTGAAAAACCTGTTTAATAAATATCAAAATAATGATATCTACTCACTTCTTAGTGGGTAGTTTTATCATAGTATTTAACTATGTAGAAGTGCTCAAAATTTTTTCCAAGAGAAAATAGAAGAAAAGATAAACAGAAACCATACATTTTACAACTTTATGAGTTTATATGGTTAGCCAAATCAATCATATTAATTTCTTTATTAAACACGATACACAGTATGCAAACAAATGCCCTGATAATTCCCAACTGTTCATTAACAGATGTTTCCGAGTAGCCACATTCTAGTCTGTCAACTAAATATTGTTTTATATGAATTGGTTTGATTTCGCTAATATTTAAAATATCATTTTGGTACAAAAAAAAACAGAGAAAACCTTTCGTGTTTTTTCTCTGAATATAATTGTATTTTTCGACAATCCTCTTGCTTTATTGTCAAAAAGCATTTCTTGAATTACTGATTGGATTGAAATTTCCATGTTGTTTTCCTCTGTTTTTACTAGATTTAACAACAATAAAATTTTTTTCAAGATGGCTTAGATACCGTACTAAATGTACTTTTAAAGAGTTAATATTTTTATCAAGAGCCTCTTAAATCCAGTTATACCAATATTAGCGAATCCCTAAAGCGATACGCGCATAGCGGCTCATTTTATCTACTGTCCACGCTGGATACCAGACGAGGTTGACTTTGATTTCAGTTACTTCTTCAACTTCTTTGAGCGCATCATGAATTTGATCAGTCAAAACGTCTGCTAGCGGACAACCCATTGTTGTCAGTGTCATTTTGACTTCAGTAAACCCATTGTCTTCAAAGGAAATTTCATAGACCAAGCCCAAGTTAATGATATCAATACCTAGCTCAGGGTCAATAACAGTCTCCAAGGCTGCTAAAATCTTTGTTTTAATTTCTTCTATTTGTGTATCAGAATATTTGCTTTCTTCACTCATAAATTTCTCCACATTCTCATTGTAAAATCTATTTAACATTGTTATTCTACCATATTTTTAAAAATTTGACGAGAAGAGTAAAAGATAATTTATAAATCATTTTATAGACATAACGTCTAAAAATTGTTATAATTATAGTGATATAAAGTTTTAAGACAGCACTTGCTGTGTAGGGAAAAGGATACACTGTGGAGAATAGAAAAGAACGTACAAAAGCGCGACTTCGCGATGCAATGACTCAACTTTTACATGAAAAGCCATTTGATCAAATTACAACCACTGAGCTTGTCAAAGTTGCAAAGATTAGTCGGAGCGGATTTTATACGCATTATCAAGACAAGTATGAAATGATTGATCAATATCAAAAAACATTGATCAACACAATTCAATATGTCTTTGAAAAAAATGATGGAGACTTGCAAAAAACAATGCTTGAAACCTATGAATTTTTAGATAATAACGAAATCTACGCAGCCCTGCTTTCTGAGAACGGCAGCAAGGAAATCCATCAATTCATGCAAGCGAAGTTAAAAAGTATGATTGAAAACTCAATTATTCCAAGAGATTCAAGAAGAAATAACCTCGGTCGCTTAGGTAAAATTTATGCTGCAACTTATTATGCTAATGCTATGTTTGGTCTTACACAGGCCTGGATTCGTCGTAAGCGTAAAGAAACACCTGAAGAAATTACAAAAATACTCAGTAAGCTTATCAACTAATTAATTATCCCCAAAATATCCAAACCCTATGTTTGGATATTTTTTTATAAAGCTTGAATACTTTTAAGTAGTCTTTCGAGTCCATCTTTTACCTTGGCTCGTGAACAGCCAATGTTTAGTCGGAGAAAGTTCCTTCCTTCCTGACCGTATACTTCTCCATCCATAATAGCTACTTTTCCTATGTTGATTAATGCTTGTTGTAACTTATCCATAGGAACACCCTGTTCTGAAACATCAAGCCACAAAAGGTAAGTTGCTTCTGATTCGATAAGCTTTATTTTTGGCAAATACTCTTTTAAAAAAGTTCGCGTGAAGTCTACCGTATCGTCCAAATAGTTTTTCAATTCTTCCAGCCATATATCAGATGTCTGGTAAGCTGAAATCGTCGCTTCCATTCCTAAAATGCTGCAAGAAGAGAGCCCATCTTTTTCCTTTAAATGTTGACAAAATTCTTCACGAAGATTCTCATTTGGAATTAATAAATAGGAAAAAATCAATCCTGGAAAATTAAAGGTTTTGCTGGCAGATGTTAAAAGAGCAATATTTTCTGTACCGTATTGCAAAATCGGGTGGTGTTGCTTATCCTTGCGTAAAACATCCATGTGAATTTCATCTGAAATTAAGAAGACATCGTACTTTTGACAAAGCAATACCACTTGTTGTAGCTCTTCACTTGTCCACACACGTCCTGTAGGGTTATGGGGCGAACAAAAGAGAAGGATTTTGTTGTTCGGATGTGCGAGTTTTTCTTCTAAATCTATAAAATCAATCGTATACTTTCCTTCGTTAAAAATCAATGGATTTTCCACACACAAACGATTGTTAGCTGTAATGGTTTTAAAGAAAGCATCATAAGCTGGGGTCTGGACAACAACACCTTCTTGGGGCTGAGACTTGATTTCAATCAACTGAGAAAGAGAGTAAATCACACTTGGGCTATACAAAATCCAGTCCTCCTCAATCGCAAAATCAAACTGTTTTTGATACCACGCAGAGACAGCTGATTTGAAATGCTTATGATTCCAACGCGTATATCCGTAAATCGGATGTTGAATCCTCTTTTGCAATGCCTGATTAACCGTCTCTGGGATAGCAAAATCAGTATCTGAAATGGTAAAAGGCAATAAATCTTTCTGACCAAAACGATCTTCTACAAAATCCCACTGTGTACAAAACGTTCCTTTTCGCTCAATTATTTTATCAAATTCTGTCATATCAATAAATGGTAAAACAAGACGTTTGCCTTGTTTTACGGTTCTCCTTCTAAATCAAATTGTCCAAGGCGTTGCGGACAGTCGTTACTTTCGTTCCAATAATAACTTGAACACTTGTATCATCTAAATGTACGACTCCTAAAGCACCTAAATCTTTAAGCTTGTCATCTTCAACAAGGTCGCCATCATTTAAAATCAAACGGAGACGTGTAATACAGTTGTCGAGTGTGACAATATTCTCTTTTCCACCCAATGCAGCTAAGATTGCTTCGGCATTATATCCAGATGTATTGCCTCCATGTGCTATTTCTTGCTCTGAATATTCCGGTTCGAGTACAGCTTCACGTCCTGGTGTTTTCAAGTTTTTCCATAAGATAACCTTTTTAAATGTGAAGTAGTAAGCCGCAAACCAAAAGGCACCCACGAGAGGAATCAAGAACCATTGTGTATATGAGCCTTGCATTACCCCAAAGATAAGGAAGTCGAGCACGCCACCATCTGTATTACCAATTTTTACGCCTAATAGGCTAACAATCATTGCTCCTAGACCAGTCATAATCACGTGGAAAATCCAAAGGAATGGACTGATAAACAAGAAGAGAAACTCAATTGGTTCTGTTATCCCTGTTACAAAAGTAGCAATCACACCAGAAATCAGGAGCCCTTTGACTTTTGCTCGATTTTCCGGTTTTGCTGTACGATACATGGCAAGCGCTGCTGCTGGGAGCCCAAACATAAACGTTGGCATTTTTCCTTGAGACAAGAAAGCTGTCGCAGAGCCGGAAATTGGTAAACGATTTGCTAATTCGGCATAGAAAATATTTAAAGCACCGTAAACTTCATGTCCATCAATGAGCGCTGTTCCACCAGCCTGAGTAAAGCGAATGGTTGCAACAAGAATGTGATGCAAACCAAAGGGTAAAAGCAGACGTTCGCCAGAGAAAAAGAGAAATGGCCCAAAAATACCTGCACGTTGAATCAAGTTGCCGACTTGCTGGATAAGAAGGGCAAACAGTGGCCAAATGACAGGAATCGCGAGACCTACCAAAGCCATAACTAATGCAGTAATAATTGGTACAAACCTTGATCCGCCAAAGAAAGCAAAACTATCTGAAAGTTGAATGTTGTAAAATTTCTTGTGGAGGTTGTAAACAATAATACCAGTAATGATACCTCCAAGAACACCCATTTCGATAGTTTGGACACCCAAAGCCATACCTTGCCCAGCCTTTTGCATGAGTTCAGGATCAGCAAGCTGTCCACGTTCAGTCAAAAAGAAGTTGATAGAAAGATTCATAACCATATAGCCAACGAATCCTGAGAAAGCTGCTACACCTTTTTCTTTCTTAGCTAAACCGAGAGGAATAGCCATAGCAAACATCACGGGTAAGTTACTGAAGGCAAAACCGCCAATGGCTGAAAAGAAACGAAAGACTACTTGCAGTACTTCGTTTCCTAAGAAAGGAAAAGCATCAATAGTAGATTGACTCGAAAACGAACTTCCTAGCCCTAAAAGAAGCCCCATAAAAGCCATTAAGGCTACAGGGAGCATAAAAGTTTTACCTAATTCTTGGAAGAAACCACCTAGGGCAAATTTTTTCTTTTTCTTGGCTTGTGGCACTTTAGTTTTTATTTCGGTACCTTTAGCCAAAGCTTTTCCTATTGGTGAACCTCCTTTTACCTTTCCTGAGGCACTGATCGTCATACTCTTTAATTTTTCTGCTGTATTTGTAATAACAACAATGGCTGTTTTTTCAAGTCCAGCATCTTCGACCGCTTTCCAATTCACGCGCCCAATTACTTGGCCCGCTTTAACAGCTTCCTCTTCTTTGATGGTAAACTCAAACACTGCCTTATCCAGACTGACCGTATCAATACCAATATGAAGTAATACCTGCAAATCATCTGCAGTACTAAATCCAGCAGCATGTCCTTGAACCATTCTTACTGTACCAGAAACTGGTGCATAGATTGTTTCACCTGTTGGTTCTACAGCATACCCATCTCCCATTGTTTTTTCAGAGAAAATAGGGTCTTTAACATCCTGCAATGGGATAATTTCTCCCTCAAAAGGAGAATAGAGGTTTTTTTGGTTACTCATCTTTTAACCTACCTTTATATTTTTGTTGTAAGTTAATATTAACACAATGTAAAACGCTTTCACGAAAATTACTAAAAAAACACCTTCTCATTTGAAAGTATTTTTTTAAATGTGTAAAATTCCACGATAAGTGTAGTAAAGTGATTGCAAAACCAAAAGTAAAGGTGTCTTATCGGTCGTGTCATATCCATTTACTTCTTCCTTTTGTGTTAAGCAATAAAGAGGGATATCAGCTATTTGTACCAAACTATTTTCAGTTAAATTGGTAAGGCTAATCAATTTATGATTTCTGGATTTGGCCAGTTCTGCTAATTCCAAAACAGAAGGTGTTTCCCCAGATAAAGAAACAAAAAAGAATACTTCATGAGAAGAGCTTAAAATCTTCTTTTTCATTTCCTGCTGATATTCATAAAATTGAAATTTGTCATCGAGAGCAAAGAGACTTTTTACATACATCTTCGTCAGAAGGCCTGTTTGATCTAGCGCATAAAAATTTACACTCTTGGCTCTTTGCATTAGCTGCACAACCTTCATTTTTCTTTCTTTATCGATTAGATCAAAGTTTTTTAAAAGAATATGCTTATGTGCATTCATACTTTCAGGAGTTGTAAGCTCCTGTTTGAGGTTAATCTTAAATTCAGAGAAATTTTCATAGCCTAATTTTTTACAGAAACGAGTTATTGTATTGGGCACAGTGTAAAATTTCTGTGATAAAATAACAATCTTGGTCTGACTCACCGCTTCTTTATTTTTCAAGATGTAGTCTACCAAGTCTTCTTCCAACTCTGTTAACTTATTCTCTTTATTTTTTACGCGTTCCTGAAAACTCAGCATATTTATCCTCTTTTTTGACTTTTTAAGCCTTTCACTTATCTTTTATTCTACCATAGTTTCTTTTTAAAATAAAAACGCTTAAATATGTCAAATCATGCAGCATAATTTTCCACAAAAAAGAGCCTATCTTATAGACTCCTTTTATCTCATTATCTTATTTACTGTTTTTTTCGTTGATCCACTCAGTGGAGAGTGTCATCGCGGCACGTGTCGCATTAGTATCATTCATTGAATTCACCATAACAAAGTCATGGATAATGGCTTGGAAACGCACTTGAGTTACTTCCACTTCAGCTTCTCGCAATTTACGTGCATAAGCTTCACCTTCATCTCGCAAAACATCAGCTTCACCAGTAATAATCAAAGCAGCAGGTAAATCTGTCAAATCTTCTTTCGTCGAACGAAGCGGTGAAGCTGTGATTTGATTACGTTCTTCTTCGTTTGTCGTATATTGATTCCAGAACCAAATCATTCCTTCTTTAGTCAAAAAGTAGTTTTCCGCAAATTCATTGTAAGAATCCGTATCAAAATTGGCATCTGTTACGGGATAATACAAAACTTGTTGTCCAATCTTTTGACCGCCTCTTTGTTTAGTCAAAAGTGTCATCACAGTGGCCATATTTCCGCCAACAGAATCTCCAGCTACAGTGAGATGATTTACATCAAATTTCTTATCGTTAGAAAAATCTTTTAGCTGTTGTAGGACAGCGTAGTTTTGCTCAATAGCCGTTGGGTATTTGGCTTCGGGTGACAGGGAGTATTCAGGAAAAACCACAACGGAGTTGGTCCGTACGGCAAGCTCACGAATTAGTTTATCATGTGTATGTGCATTGCCAAAAACCCAGCCTGCTCCGTGGATATAAAAGATTACAGGTAATTTCTTTTCTTGATTAAGGGGGCGAATAAATCTGACATTTATTTCCCCCCAGTCTCCTGTATCAACAGCGACATCTTCAATATCAACGTCTTCCTTTGCGACTGGAGAATCCTGAACTTCATTTAATAAGCTTCTTCCCTCTTCTACTGGAAGTTCATAAATACGAGGATGGGGCGCATTTGCTTCACTAAATTCTAGCGCAGCTGTTTCTAAGGAAATTCTTTCTACCATTTTATACCTCCAAAAATACTTTTTATTATCTTTTCTTAAAAGATAATTTTTTATTGCAAGGACAAAATCCAGTAAAATCAAAGATTTCTTCATAATATTGAAGTAATTCTTCATATTTCTTGGACTACGTTAATTTTCTGAATATTATTTTAATAACATTTTATAATTTAAAGTTAGAGAAAACAAGAAATTGATATCGGAAAATACTTTCGTTCTTATTTAGACGATTTGCTCGTAAGGTAAATAAAAAGGGGAGCCCCCTTTTATTTAACAGTCGTTTCCCCAGTTACTTTAACTTGTTCTTCGCTAGGAAGTTTGTTATAAGCATCCAACAATTCTTGATTTTTAAAGATAAGATTTCCATCAATCATTGCTTCTCCATCAACACCTTTCCCAGTTTGACCATGGAAGCCTTCAGCATTTACTTCAACATCTCCCTTAACTGTACCATTTGAAATATAGAACTGTGGAGAATTTACTTCAAGTTTTTTTACAGTAAGTGTATAGCGATCTGTAACCTTACGGTCTGCATCTTGCGTATAAAGGGCTAATTTACGTGCTTCTTCGCCCTCTTTATTTTTAAATTCGCCTTCAACATTCAAAGTTTTGTCTGATGCATCTAAGTCTTTATTAATGGCCGCAATCCAAGCGCCATCCTTCGAAAGTCCTTTAGAAAGGGTATCAAAATTATCTGTGCCTGCAGTTGCCCCAGCAAACACTTCAGCTGATTGTTCAGTTTTTGTTTCTTCTGATTTTTTTTCACCAGATCCACAAGCTGTCAAAACTCCCAATGACAAAGTTGATACAGCTAACAATGAGAGAAGTTTCTTATTCATAATATACCTCGCTTTTCTTTTTCTTCATTGTAGCATACACAATTGTTCCATTCAAGAAAACGCTTCCTTTATTTATGAGATTGTTTTGTTCAATTCATTTTTCTAAATAATTTAACTCCTCTTTTTTCCATAAAAATAAGGGCTATTAAGCCCTTAGAAATATATTTGCATGCCTTTATTATTACCAACATCTGCTCCATACTAAAGATGTATATTAAACTGAACGAGGCAAGACAAGTGCTAGGATTAATCCTAGAAACCAGAAACCAAATATCGTAGCCAAAAAAACTCCGAATATTTGTCCCCCAGATAAGCCCCGAGAACTGGCAATTTTGACGGGCAAAAAGAAAATGAGAATTGCGATGACTAACACAAAGAGAGCCAACCAAAAATTTGCTGGTGCACTGTTCCAAATCTCTTGTAGACTTGAGTTAATATTTTCAAAATTCATTTTTTCTCCACAGTTTGTTAACGCTTTTATTTCATTTTTTATACGATTAAGAATACATAAAATTTATGAATCCTTGTAGGCGTATTATAACAGCCGTTTCTATTATTTTCAAGCTTGTTTTACCGTTATTTAGAAAATTAAAAATTAGTGTAAAACTGTATAAACTGCTGTTAAGGCTTGCACAGCAAGTATGACCACTATTGGCGACATAATAACTAGAACAACAAGTCCTGGACCTGATAACCATTCTTTATCTTTATTTTTTCGCATATTCGTCTCCTTTATCATTCTATAAATCATTTGATACTGGATATCGTTAAATAACTTCAAACTTCATAGACATTAAATCCATATACCACTAGAGGCAATGAATATTATAGCATAAAATTTATCGTTTCTACTTTTGCAATAAAATAAAACAAAAAGAAAAACCGCTCAACAGAGCGGTTAGACAAGTCAAAATTATTTACGACGTTCTGGGATACGAGCCGCTTTACCTTGCAATGCACGGACAGAAACCAATATTGTTGCTTTATACGCTTTTATAGTTGAATCCCTTATTATTACTGCATTTGCTAGACATTATTCATTAAAATATATTTCCATGGTATTTGCAAACTCGTTGAATATTGCCCCCTTTTTGCCCCCTTAAATTTATAAAACTCTTCTATATAATATAGAAGAGAAAATTGAAATGAAGATTTGTGTACTTAGAGTATAACAGAAAAATCCCTATTGTCATAGAGATTTACCTATTAAGAACAGAGCTTAATTATAACTCTTTTTTACTATAATACCAATTCTTCACATCTTCTATAGTAGATTCGTTTAAGATATTCAGTGCTGCAGCAAAGAAATCTTCTTCTAAACCATTCTTTTTTACATGGTCCAGAAGAGCAGACAGCCATTCTTCTTGCTCTTTGTGTGTCATTTTCAATACCTTTGCCACACAATCTGTATCTATATGTTGAAGTGAAGATTTATTAGGCATATCGTCCTCTTTCATTTTTAAGTCGAATATATTATATCATATTTTTGCAAATTCATAGATTAAATTTTATGACAAACCAAAACAAAATATTGATTAACTCAATTTAATACCTTGTTATATATATCATTTAAGTATATAATATTGAAAACATCAATATTTATATAAAAAGGAGATTACTATGGTTGATCGTTCTTATAGCCCTTATGAATCTATTCGTAATTACCACGATAGAGGAATGATGAAGTGGAGTGCATTTGCTACTGGTGAGCTAACTGAAGCTCTAAAGAAATTTACTGAAGAACAACTCATTAAAGATTCAATAGATGAAAGATATCGTGAATCTTATGATGAGGAATGGTAAAATGTAAAATTTTCCTGTACTTCAGCATTTTTTCATATAGAAAAAAGTTCCCACATTGAGAAACTTATTCTTTTACCTAATTATTTTTTATTTTGTTTATTTTAGTAAAAATTCCATTTTGAATTTCATCTATTTTATCTTTAAACTCTAAAATATTTTTGTTAATTTCTTCTTGTGTTTGTTTTATAATTAAAGTATCTTCCTCCTTCTGTTCACCAGATTTATATTTTCCTTTAACTTTATACATTTTAGAAAGAGAATCTTCAATTTTTAACAATATATCTACTATTACTTGTTGGTCTCCAAAAACTTTTAGTAACATCTCCAAAGTAATTTTAGTACCTGCGTATTCCGTTTTTAAAGTTGAAAGGTTAGATATCAAAATATCTAACTCCTCGTATAGTTTTAGGGATTCTTCAGTATATTTAGGGGATGTGTTAAAAAGCTTATTCTCCTTAAGTTTCTTTATTGAGACCCTTTTCGTCTTAATAAGAATTATACATTTATATCGCTGATCGATCAATTGAAGTAATTTAGAAGAAACGTCTATTATTTTATTATTAATGTCAATTTGATTTTGAAGTTCAAACGTATCTCTTTGATACTTTCTTTGTTGTTTTAAATCAATCCTTTGAAAATAAAGTGCTGCTAAAGCGACTCCTGCTGAAATTAATGCAGCCACCATTGTCCAATCTATTCGTGATAAAATTAATTCAATAATTTCAAACGATATTTTTATCCCTTTATAAATATATTCCAACTATTTCTCCTTTGATTATATTTCTTTTAGTAATTATACCAAAAAAACACCCAGTCATTAGACTAGGTGTTCTTGCTTTTACTTTTTCAAATAATCCATACTAATGTAACGTTTGGCACCGCTGTAAGACGTGTAAGTTCCCCATTTCATCCCTTCGCTAGTAATTACTTCAGTGATATTTACGCTTTGCCCAAGGCTGTAAGCAGCAACCACTTTACCCTTCTTGGTTGATGGATAATCACGTACATTAAGTGCCGATGCAGTAACTTTATAAGTTCCCGCACCTTGTCCACTGGGAGACGGTGTACTTGCATCTGGAATACGTAAGATTGCATATGGTGTCAAATAAGCACGTGTGCGACGTTCTACACCTTTAGCACTAGCTGTTTGAGCTGAACCATCATAGTTTTGTTCAATGGCTGTTACTGTGGTAGCTGTAGCTGACTCTACAATTAAAACATGGCCATAGCCGCCATTATTAGGATTTTCTACCAAGATATCCCCTTTTTGAGGAATAATAGGATAGTAACCACCCGAAGCCATAAATACTTGAGGTGTCACTCCTTTAGCTTTAATCGCATTGATATTATTAACATCAACAGTATTAATCGCATTGCCTGTGATACGTGCTCCTGTCGCCCAATAAATAGCATAAGTTGAAAGGTCTGCACATTGTCCGCCATACATACCGTCAAAGTCTACAACTTGACCAAGTTTTGCAACTGCTAAATCATAAATTTTACTCATTTCTTCTTCTCCTTTATTTTCTCAGTGATAAAAACTAGACCAACAAAAAAGAGCATACACAGCCCCCATAGTCCTAAAATTATCATTTGTTCTCCTTGTTCAGATTAATAACACTTGCTGACTGATCACCAACTGTTCCACTTCCGATAGATGTAAGCACTGAAACAAGTGTGGCTAATAGTGATACACTCAGTGCATTAACCCAATCTACATCGAGTACACCAGTAGCTCCTGCAGTCATTACCGCAACCATTGACTGAGCAAATGTTTTTACTGCACGTTCCAAAGTGTCTTTCAAAAATGTTTTTGTAAACATTATTTTTCCTCCATTTTCTTTTTTTTATACTGTTCAAATTGATCATGTGCATAATGATTGCCTCCCAAAGCTTCGTATTCATCGAATATTCCACCTACAACTTGGAGACCATAATCATGATTGATAGCTTGTAGCAGTTCAATACGCTTGATATGCATTTGAATATCATTAAGTTGGCATTGCTGCTGTTTCGTGAACCTGCGATATAGCCAACTCAAAATCAATGACACAGTAACCAATGCTGGCCAATTTTCTAAGACATCCATGAATAATATCCAAGTATGTCTGAGCATTTCTTCCAATTGTTATTTTTTCCTTTCATTTATACTGGTATATATGTAATATAAATACTAAACCTGTGAGTTGTTACTAGTTCATCTGTATTTGGAGCAAGATAAAACAGTATATCCCCAGTAGATTTTTGTACTTTTCCGCTATATCTAAGACGACCTCCATTCATACTACTCCAAACAAATTGGATATCATGGGCATTAACAATCTCTCTAAAACCTGATGGAAGTTTAGCTACAGTATAATAAGATTTACCGGTCATACCATCAACTTTTGGACGGGCACCATCTATGTGAATCGATAAAACACCATTCGTCATTTTTACGTAATGACTATTAGCCGTCCAAGCAGCGTCTAATTCTAGGGGCGTTTTTTCAGTATCACTTGAAAAATGTAATTGATCAAAAATTGTCTCCCCTTGAATATGGTTGGGTTCAGTTAAACTTGCATATCGTTCATCTCCGTTTGTTGTATCAAGTACCGCAGCGCCAGTTGGAGAAATTAACTTTCCATCATTTCCAAACTTCCACCATTTCCCAGTGACACCACCTGATTGGTAACCAGCACCTACATAAACATTGGTATCCGCTACAACAATCGCATGTTCACTTCCTCCATTAGTCCCAATTCCGCCCGGAGAAGTTTCACTACGTTCCATTGCTGTAATTAATGCCCTGGCAGATTCACCACCACCAACTATTGTATTAGCTCCAGAACCAAAAGCAATAGTAAATCCATTTTCATCTTGATTGCTCAAATTAGCATTTTGCCAAAATAGATACTGTGTTTGTTTCTCAATTCCATCATTGCCCATTAAGTGGGCACGGAAATAAGCTTGTAGTCCTGATCCTGCTTCTGAGTAAATATTAATGGCACGCTTAAATGTTTTAACACCATCAATCGTTTCAGTTCCGCTTTTATGAACGATATCCGAATCATTCGTCGCATTTACTTCAATATCTTGTGTACCATCAAAAGCAGTGCCATTTATTTTACGTGCTGTTTTGAGTTTTGTTGCTGTTCCAGAATTACCTGTTACATTTGTCTGTGTAGGCATAGTAACAGTCTTTGTATTTACCCCAGTAATATGTCCTTGGCCATTTCTTTTTACAGAATCAACCACATCAAAAGTAGAACCATTGTTTGGAGCTTCTGTTGATGTTGTATCACTTTGAGGAATATTGGGGTGTGCATAAGCCACAGGAAGTTTTACTGTCTTGATATTTGCTCCAGTGACTCGTCCCTTTGTATCCGTCTTTATACTATCAACTGTTGTAAATGTTTCACTATAATTTGGTGAAATAGAACTGGTTGTATTATTTTGGATCACTGTTGCCAAAGTAGTAGCTAAATCAACAGCTTGTGTGCCATCGAAAGAGACACTTCCTGAAGTATCTCCTATTAGTGTTACTTCCTGAGGAGTTTTTAGCTTAGTGGTACTTCCAGAATTTCCGGAAATATTACCCACTATCGTTGAAGTAAAAGTTTTGATACCTGCAATAGTTTGGTTAGTGGACTTATCAACTAAGTCTGCTATTCTATCCCAGATATTTTTACGATCAGTATTAGATGAATTAATCTGGTCTTGTAATTTCTTTACTTCATCATCCACCCGTTCATTAGTTGCTGGAGAAACAGGGTCTACAACCGTACTGACCGTATCACTATTAGATAATGTCAATTGAGGTCTAATCGTATATTCTGTAACTTCTGCTGTATTTTCTGCTGGCAATCGGAATGGAGTCTGTGCTGTGGTAGCTGCAGCCAAAAATTCCGTTCCATTATATTTACACACCAATAAAAGAGTGTTCATATCGTAGTCAACAGTATTACCAGTACTATTTAAAATACCTGTAACAGTAACTGTCGAACCTGAAATTTTTACACTTGATACAGGGAACTTGCTTTTAGTTTTAATCGTACTTAAAACTAAATCATCAAAACTTTCTAAATCGCTCTGTGCAAACTTATCATCACTCGATATAAACCGTACAAACTCAATTTTATTTTGGGTAGAAATTGCTGCAACTTCTGTGCTAGCGTATTTTTTTGTAATTACCCAATTATTATATAAAGCCAAATTTAGCCTCCTTCCGCATATTTTGTCTTCTTGCTTGTCACCTTACCTGCAAGCATGCCAGCCACTCCATGTTTTGTAGGACCTTTTGTAGAAGTTTGTCCATAGTTGAATGTTTTAAATGTGAGATTTGCTGGCAAGTATGATTTCATCAAGCTATTTAGTCTTCGTAAAGCTTGAGCATCAGTGGTTTCTGTTTTTACTTCAACATCAAAGCCAACAACTGAAAGCTTGGCATTGATATTCAGTGTTTGAAGCAACTCATTAAATGATTTCAAAGTGATTGGCCTTGGAGGTAACATCCGCGCAATAACGTTATATCGCCGTGTTTCAATATCCAAACCAACTACACCAGTTATTCCCAACATCTTCTCAAAAATAGCAAGTCCTTCTTCATTTGCAACAATAGGGAAAAAGTTGTCCTGAGCTTGATTAATTGCCTCCTGCAAATCATCAAGTTGATATTGCTGAACTTTCATAAGAAGGGCCATCTCATAAACATCATTATAAAAAGGCTGTGGAATTAAATCCGTAAGCCTTATTGTTTTATTGTTCATCTAATGTCACCGCCCCAACTACTGGCAATTCTTGTAAATCATTACTAAATGTCAAAACAACATCCTCTTCTTTGGTGTCAAATAAGAGAGATGCCACATTAACTACACCATCAACTCCGATTATTGCAGAAATGAGCTGTGATCTATACACGGTTAATTTATAACCCCGCTCTCCTGCTAACGTATCCCAAGACTTACGTAAGCTTTCAAAGTGTTTATCAATCACATCAGTAACAGTATCTTTAACATCTAAAACAGTAATTCCACTATCTGTTTCTATTTTGGCAGAAACATTTATTTTACGTACCGTCGGTGCTGCTACTGTAACGGTGTGTCCAATTGGAGCAACTCCATAACCATCTCCGGGAGAGTCTTGGGGATCAATTTCGTTTTGTACAAAATCAATCAGTGACTGACTCGCTGCGTTATAAGTATTGTCAAGAATAACAAGCCGAACCGTACCGCCTCCCTTCCAAGTCGGATAAACCTGTACTGCAGCAACGTCTTCTAATTCTTTTGTAAAGCTAATATAGTCCGTGACATTCCCGCCATAGTTAATGATTTCATTGCTACTAAGCAATCTCTTTCTAAGAGTTTCATCATCTTCTATATCACGAGCTGGCACAGTAACTTCTACAATTTCAGCCTTACCAAGATTATCAAAAGGCGTTACTGGCAAGAGTTGTCCAAGTACTGCATTTGCTCCAGTTCCTAAAGATTCTGCAGTCAATTCTGCTTGCCCATTAGGTAGTACTTTTGAGCACCTATAGAAAATAGGACTGGCTCCTGTACTGGAAAAACGATCTTCAACATCAATGGTTAGTGGGTTGCCTTTATTATCCGTAAATTCTGCTAATACTCGCGCATTAGTTGCTGCTTCCCTTTTAGTACCACGTTCTGCAGCCTTATAATCTAAAAATGAACCAGTGGCCGATTGTATATAAGCATTTAATACAACTTGCTTCATTTGTATAGCCATTTCCGCAAAAGCATAAGCAACAGGAGCAACAGCATCATAAATTATTGAACCTTCCCGCTTATCTACACCATCTGGAACACGTTCTAGAACGCTATTCAGATAATAGGTATAATCAAATTTTTCAAATTCTTCTCCAATACTCATGTATTCACCTCCGTTTCTGCTTCAAAGTGTCCAAACAGTGAGCTTACTGTAAATGACACATAGAGTGTCTGCCTATTTACTTGGCTAACCTCATTTATAGTTATTTCATCAATCCTATCATCACTGTAAAAAGCTTCTTTTAAAATATTTTCAACCGCCGTTTTTACATAAGGTATATCTTTCCCAATAAGCTCATTGAGGTCATTACCATATTGATCGGAATATATTTCAAAAACAAACCTTTCTGTCATAAGGATTTTGCTTACGGCTTGCTGAACAGCTTCTAGTTCATCAATTTTCCCTAGAATTCTGCCACCCTCAACTTTATAAGTCAGAGAAGGAGTAAAGGGCACTTCTACTTCTTTGTCTCCCTCAATACTTGTATCTATAGCTGTAATAACAATATCTTCATTAGGAGGAGCAGGATCAAGTAAATTAATATCATCCATAAATTTACGTCCTTTCTAAAATATAGAAGCGTTGCCCACCGTGAGCCCTAACCATAGAAACTCCATCGCCCACAGATAAGTTTTCACTTATAATCGCATTCCCGTTCACATCATAATCTTTACCATCTACTTTTACTGATAAGCCACTAATATAGACCGAACGTGATTTACCGAACTTTCCTACTTCTAAAAAAGATTCCGTAAGTTCCATGCCATTGTTATCTAGTTTCACTGATAAAGGGTTAGAAGAGACTACTGTCCCATAAATTAAATCACTATAATCACTTGGCTTTCCTCCTATACCATTTATCATTTGTAATAGTTTTTCTCCTGCCATTATAATAACCTCGCTTTTATTTGCATGGTCCATGATGCTTCATCAAAAACATGAGTTACACTTTTCGCTAATACTTCATGCTCATTTTTTATTAAATCCTTAAGAAAGTTGCTGTTGATGGAAAAGAAGAAACGATTACCAGCGCGGACATTCAACGTACCAATAGCCTCCAAAGTAAGCTCATTCGTTTCATTACTAAGTTCCCTTAATAATTGATTTGCCTTAGCATCCATTTGTGCCTGGTTCATATCAGTTTCAGCTTTTTCGACCTTAGACAGCCTACCGTAACGGTGAATACTATCTTGCCATGCAGCTGTACTACTAGTAAAAGACTTACTCTCGCTATCAGTTTTGACAACTTTTACAACGTTGTAAAGTTCGTCTGCAGAAAAATCAAAAGACCAACTTGTCATTGTACTGTTCTCATCAATTAGTAACTTTGTTCTGGTAGCTGTTGTTTGTGCAAATTCGACTACATTATAATTTGTCCGAAGAAAATATTCATTACCGGTTGCTTTTTTGATATCCTCGATTGCCTTTTTCATCATATTAAAATAAGTGTCACCGTCACATACCTCTGCTTTCACCTTATAGGTTGTATCACTCACAACTTTATAAGGAAGCTGGCAAATCTTCATAATTCTTTCAAAACGTTGCCGTGCTGTTGACACAGGAAATACAAGCGCATCTTCTCCTTTGAGATACCTCAAATTGTCGTAAGCAGTCACTTGAAATATTTCTTTTTCATCTGTTGAAACTTTAAAAACTCGACCATAAAAAACTTTTTTATTATCCCAATGAAAATCAACAATATCGCCATTACTAGGATGAAAACCTCTTGAATAATCATTGTTCCCAACGTAAATAGAAAAGCTAAGTGCGCCTGCAGCAAATTCTATATCTGTTTCCCATTTAATTGAACCTTTTACAAGTTCTGCAACGTCCCAAATAATAGCGGGGTTACTTGCTACGTGAGTTAGTGTAAATTTGGTTATTGTCATTTCAACCTCACACTCCCAGCAGTCACCCAACCACGCCAGCCACCATTCATATCTGTAACATGATAAGGGCAACTCCGTCCTGGTGCCATAAAGTTTATTTTTCGTGTTGCATTTCGTTCAATTTGTCCTGGACCACCACCATAACTATCAACATGTAGTTGACCATTTACAATTACTGTAGATCCTATTCCAATCTTTCCGGATGGTTTAGGCCTTGGTTTAGGCGGTGGAGCTATGTTTTTCTTTGTAGCTTTCAAAGTAATGTCCCTCCACTCCTTTAATTCAAGTGTAAAAACATACTCATCCGCATTCCCTTTTTTAAATCCCCATTCTAAACTTTCAACAGTAACTCGTACATCTATTTTAGTCGTAGAAACAGTAATACGGCCTACTTTTTTACTGTCAAACCATGCTTTTAAAAAATCAAGATAAAAGCTAGCATCTTTTACGACACTAGCTGTTTTAACTTGGGAACTTTTTGCTTTAACTGCAAAAAATGAATCAATAGTAATACTTTTGAGCTTATTTGCTCCAATCTGATTAACTTCACCAAACTTGATTATATCAATGGTTGAGTTATTTCTCTCCAAAGACAGCATAACTTCCTCAGGAGCAACAGGTAATTCAATTGTTTTGTTTTTATGATCTGTTAAATAGACCCCAATATGTTCTGCCATATTTCCTCCTTAAGGTGTTGCTAGTCCAGCATTATGCTTTCCTAGCATATAGTTTTCAAGTGCTTCTGTGATTAATTCACCATCATATTCAGCATTACCTGTACCTTGTACAACTATTGCGCCACTTTCTACAGTGTAATGAACTTCTGTATTAGTATTCTGAGTTGGTGAACTGCTCTTAATCACTTCTGTGTTTTGACTAGGAACTTCGTTATTTCCTAGATATGCTGAATCAAAGAGACCCGCGCCTGCATTCGCAACATTATCATATTGCTTTTGCATACCAATAGCTAAACCTTGGCCAAAGAATTGACCAGTCGCCATAAAGACACGAGATGGAGAATGTACTTCTGCTTTGGCTCTTGCTGCTTTATCTGCTTGTGCTGCTAGAGCACTTGCAGCGGCTGTTACAGCTCCAAGACTGGCATTCATACCATTTGCTAAACCTTGACCAATGTTCAAACCTATGCCATACATTTGACCAGCTACACCATTCAAAGCACCAGTAATTTGGCCACCCATATTTTGAGCTACACCAACTGCTTGACCAATTGACGATTGGAATCCACTTACAAAGCCTTGCCCCGCTTGTGTACCTGCATTACTAATAGGCTGTACAGTGTTTTGTGCTGTAGTTTGCAAATTAGTAAGGGCACTTGTTGCTGCACTTGTATCTGGTGCAGTTACTGGCGGTGTTTGAATTGGTGGTGCACTAGTTCCAATATTGGCAATCGCAGTTGTTGCAGCGCTTGTATCTGGAGTTCCTGTCTTAGTTGGAATAACTGCCGGATTACTTTGCAATGCTGCTAAAGCTGGAGAACCTACAGCCAATGAAGACGTGTCAATTTGGCCAACCTTCGCCGGCATAGTCAAAGGTTGAATTCCAGCTCCTGCATTTGCTACAGCACTAGTATCAACTTGATTAACCTTGGCACCAACATTAATGTCTGGAACAGAATTAGTTTGAGATACTGCAGAGGTATCTACCTTGTCAACTTTGGCCGGTACCGGAAGTGGATTGTTCAATAGTGAATTCAATCCAGGAACGCCTCCGCTTGTCAGTGGAGATGCATCAACTTGATTGACTTTAGCTTTCAAACTCAAATCTGGAAGTAGTGGAGATTGACTTACTGCTGCTGTGTCAACCTTATCTACTTTTGCACCAACAGGAATATCTGGTAAATTCATCATTCCTAATTTTGAGGTGTCTGGCATTGTAAATTGTGGTTCAATCTTTGGAGATTTAATCCCGCCAAGTGTGCCACTAAGAGTACTTGCACTTGAATTAACACCGTCTAAGCTGTCTTTAGCTCCAGCTCCTTTATTAACAATATCATTCAGACTATCATTAAGTTTAGGTGTTACTGCATTATTTGCGAATCCGCTCCAAATATCTTTGATATTACCAATAGCGTTTCCAGCTTCATCCGCAGCCCCTTTTATGTCTCCACTAAAGAGCTTTTTAAATACATTTCCGACACCAGCAACGACTTGAATAACAGTACTGATTACATCGATAATACCAACAAAAGCATCTACTACTAAACCAATAGCAGCTATTAAGACAATAAAGGCCGCAACTACAATACCTACAATCACCATTCCTAATACCTGAAGTACTGGAATGAGTGGAGATAAAGCTTGCCCAAGTGCTTGTAATGCATTCCATAACGAACTGAAAGCAGTACCTAAAGCATCAGCGATTGCCCCAAAAGCACTTGCAGTAAAATCACGGATTCCTGCAAAGTTAGTATAGAATGCATAAGCTAAGACACCTACAAGAGCTATAATAGCTAAAATTGGCCATGAGATAAGCAGTACTGAGCTACCTATACCAATCATTATTCCGTCTATACCAACAGCAACGCTAGAAAAAATACCAGTGATAGCCCCTATTGCTCCAGAAATAAAGCTAACAATACCAGAAACTACCCCAATAATAGTACTTCCAACGCTTGCTATTGTTGAAATAACTCCACTGATCATGCTAAGACCTTTCAAAGCAGCTAAACCAGTACCTAATGTAAGAAGGGCATTCCCTGCAGAACTTAGCTGTTCGGGAGATAAATTACCGACTGCATCAGCGATTGCTGAGATAGAGTCCGCTACTCTTTCAATCCCTTTCCCTGCTAACTGTCCGAGTTTCTCGAAGAAGGTAGTATCATTAGGCATATTATTTTTAATATTTCCTAATGCTCTTGAAAGAGATTCAAACGCATTTTTTATAGATTGAAGAGCATTGGTAGATCCAAGGCCATCAATGAAGCTATTTATTGCACTCATAACAGCTGAAAGAGCACTACCAATCCCAGCTCCAATGCCATCCATGTTAATACTATCTTTCAGACTACTTGCAACACCTTTGGCACTTGATTTCAGTCTATTAAACAAACCTTCAGCTTTTGATATGGCATCAGTACCTTTGAAACCACTCCAAAGGCCTTGAACTGCTTCTTTGGCAATATCGAACCCTTGTTTTAGTTTCTTAGCGCCTGCAACTGCTAAATCAAAACTCCTAACAAGTCCTTTTTCAATTTTAGGACCTACTTGATCAATGGTCTTTTCTAATCCTTTAAAGTTAAACTTATCAACTTTATCTGCAATTTTACTAATAGCATTGATACCAAACTTACTTGCTTTATCAAACGCTGGCTGTAGCTTGTTTGTCAGTCCTTCTTTAAGACCATCCATAGCTTGACCAATCGTTTTAAACTTGGTAGCCATCTTGTAAAAGTCGCCATTGGTATCACCACCAACTTTTGAAATAGCATCAAAGAAGTCTTGAGTGGCTACTTTTCCATCCTGGATATCTTTAACTAACTGCTCTGTACTTTTACCCATCTGCTTGGCAACTGCTGCCATACCTGCTGGCGTTTGTTGAAGCATGAGCTTAAAGTCCATCCATTGAACCTTTGGTAATGCAGCCATCTGAGTAGCTTGTTGACTCAATGTCTTCATGGCTTGTGCGGGATCTTCAGCCGCCGCTGCAAGCCCCCCGAAACCTTCTACCAATTGTGTAGTATTTTTAGTACCTACTGCAGCTAGTTGTGAGTAAGTAGAAGACATATCAGAAGCTGAATAAATAGTTTTAGTCGCAAAGTCTTGAAGTTCAGCCTTAACAGCTTTTATCTCACTTGCACCTTTACCCATGATGGCCATATTGCCTTCAAAGGTTTGCCAGGTAGCACTTGCTGAGGAGAGTTCCCCAACCATTTCTCTTATTCCATTACTCAGTACATTTATACCGGTTGTGGTAAGAGATTGAACCACTCCCGATATTGCCCCAATTTTAGCTGCTGCACTGGCTGAGAAACTACTCATTGCAGAATCTGCAGTTTTTATTCCACCAGTTAATGAGCTAAAAAGTCCGCTCCCCATTGGCTTATTCATCATATTACGGAATTTATCCATTGAGGAGCTTGTTTTTTGTAAAGAGTTATTGACTGAGTTTAATTTGCTAGAGAAGCCATCAACCAAGGAGAGGGTTGTACTTAATTTAGCACCCATAATTTACCTAACCTTTCATTCCATTTTCTTGTTTTTTCCGCTCTTTTTCTTCCTCTTCTTTCGTTATCTGGATCCCGGCAATAACTATTGCTCTCTCAGGTAACGAAAAAGACGCCCATTGTTTAGGCGTCCATCCGAAATTATTCATAGCGTAGAAATAGTAAATGAAGTCTCCGCCTTCTCCAGCAGCAATTAGTTTTTTACTTCTTCTACTGCCTCATCAACATCAAAACCACTCAATGTTTGGATTTCTTGACCAAGTTCCACATATTGACCCGCTTTAAGCATTTTACGGCAAGTTGCTGCTGCATTCCCCGCAGTTTTATAGTGTTCTTGAAGTTCTGCATTTGTGAGTTCAGGCTCAACTACAGCTTTTTCAATCATCAAATCAAGTAAACGATCAGTATCAGTCTCTGAAAGTGTCAAACCTGTTTTACGGTTACGTTGTTTACGTGTTGCTTCTTTTTGAATGCTTTGCATTTCTTCAGCTCCGATTGAGCGAATAACCCAAGGTTTTTTGAATTGTGGGAAAGAAATTTCTTTCTTTTCTTCCAAAACTTTTTCATCTTCCAAAATCCAGTCTTTAATTGAGTTTGCCATTTGTACTATCTCCAATTTCTATTTTTTATTTCATGTCTGTAAATGATTCTGTCAAAGTAAAATCATCAAAAGTAAAGTCCATTTCATTTTCTGCAATACCATCATCTGCTTTAAGCATGAAGAGGTCAACCTTGTCAGGCATGAAGTTACTGATTGTAACGACTTGTTTTCCAAGTGTAGAAGATTTATCTTCCATTGTTGCAGTCATTGTCATACGTGGCAAGTAGCCCGAATTCTTATATTCTTGCATAAGCTCATTCCAAGTTGAACGCATGAAATAGCTTGTCATTTTGCCTTTACCTGTTGCTGAGGTTACTTTTGAACCTTTGAAACGTTTCCCAAGTGCAAAAACATCTTCCTTGTTAAATTCAATAGAAGCTGTTGCTTCTTCTACTTCAATCAGCGGAATATTTTTCCCATCCATTGTGACAAAAATAGTCCCCTCTGAAAGAGCAAGGACGTCTGCATAATTTAAAGTTGCCATTCTTTTCCTCCTAGTTCATGACCACAGTCATATAAAGTTTTTCCATTGCATCTGTTGGTTGAACAACAATAGTCGCAACTACGCTGTCTTTTGTTTCTCCTTCTTCAACCGAAATGTCTGATGAAGGGTCAAAATTCGTAATTGCTTCAATAGCTTGCAAGCGTGAAAGATAATCTGCACGGTTTGCTTTGAATAAATCACGCCCCGTTGCATTGTTAGTGATTTTTCCAATGAAGTTGTCTTCCCAAGTCTCACGAGTATCATTCGCAATATCATCAAGAACACGTAAAACACGGTTCTTAGAGAACTCTTTACTTTTTTCTTCGGTCAAAGTCACAAGTGAATTGATATCAGTCAAGATTTTTACTGAGTTACGACTTGAAATAAAGCACATTACACCAGCGTTAACTTTAGCAATCTGTGCTTCTTCATTGTAGCGAGGTACTGCATCAACAGCTTCTGGAAATTCCATGTAAGTCAATGATTGATTTGCTTCCGCTGCACTTGTAGCACCCGCAATAAATGCTGAAGCCAGTGTTGCACTAAGTACGGTGCCATCTTTCAATTTCACACCATTGGCGACTACAATTACACCTTCATGATCATACGCTACCGCAGCCCCTGCATCACCAGAAGCACCGATTGCATCAGGACCACCAACTTCAGATTGACCAACTGTAAAGCCGTTTGTTGCAGTTGCTTCAGGAACTACCGCTTGAATTTTTCGTCCGTGTTCATCACGTAAACGAATAACTGTTTGTGCTAAAAGTTGGTGAATACCCGCGCTTGCATCTTGCCCAGCAGCAGTCAAAACATTAAATTCATGTGTTTCGATAGCTTCAATAAGAGCATCAACTTGACTACCAGCATCTACGTCAGTCCCATTTGTGAATGAAATAAGAACTGGAGTAGTTAAAGCACCAAGCATTTCCATACCATCATCATCTTTTGCTGAATCAATAATGGTTGGAACAAAATAATCATTCGCAATCAAACCATTTGCTGAAGTAACAACTTGTTTATCAACAACATCTGATCCAAAGAATGTTTGAACAATGTATTTACCAACATTGCTAGGATCAGGCATAACAGATACTTTTAAATCGTTACCTCGACTACCAGAGCATGCTGCTTCAAAAGTCCAAGGAAGAACATCTGATTGAGCATGTGCTTTGTCTCCACCATTAAAGTTGAAAACATATACTTTCTTTGCCTTAATCAAAATATTGCGTAATGCTGTTAATTCTGGGCTACGAATTGGCAAACCAAATAACGAAATGAAATTAGATCGTGCATCTACTTCAATAACTCCATTTTTACCCCATTTAAGGTTTTGCATAATCGTAAAGACTACACCTTTTTCAGTTTCATTTACAATCGGTTGCCCTTTAGACACCACGTTAATGTATGCACCAGGCAATACTTTATTTTGTTTGTCCCAAATTCCACCAGCCATTAGAAAAGCCCTCCATTTTTGTAATTATCTACAGCTTTTAAAGCCTCATTCCATGTATATTTCAAACTAGCTTTCAAAGCCAGATTAAAGTAAGTACGTTGTGCTCCAATTACGAGTGTGAGCAACTCAGGCTTGCTGTATTTTGTTTCTGCTGCTGTAACTGCAGCACTTTTTGTTTTAGCCATCTTTCAGACCTCCTTTATAATCTAATTTGTCATTGAATTTTCCACCATCATCTTGCATTACATGAACTTCTAAAGCAAAAGAAAAATGTAATTCAAGAAAAGGCGGATCAGATTCTGTTATTTCAAAGTTTCGCTCTGTCATACGAGCTATTCCATGTATCTGTTGTATTTCTATGGCTAATCTCTCAGCCATTGCATCAACATCTTCCCGAGTTTCTTCTTGTTTTGGAAAATAAACAATATTATAGCGGTAAAGACGTTTCTGCATATCAAACAAATGAGGAATAACATTCATACTTACTCTTTGAACAAAAAAAGATGGGCCTTTTAAGTCATCTTCTTCAAAGTCAATATTTTCAGTATAAATAGGTATATCAGAAAAAACAGAATCAAGTGTATCAGCAATAGCTTTTGTGATATCCAACTTAACCTCCAATTAATTTTTCCAATGCATTTTCAAAAGCTTTAATCATAATGTCATTCATAGCTTTTTCAATAGGATCTAAGGACTTCTCTAACATGTGAACTCCTTCAACCCAACCATTTTTCAAACGTTTCCCAAGAACAGGGACGTATCTTCCGACTTGTTGCCTATGGCCTTTTTCCACATAGATTGCATACTCTGCATCATTGTAGATTTCAACCATCAGATTACTTCCAGATCTCTCTGTTTTACCGGCATTCCACGACCTTCTTAAGTTCCCATGACCTTTTGTCTTCATGGTAGCTTCAAATAAGTTATTGCCTTGTAATTTCAACCCTGTATAAGTAATAGACTTACCAACAGGCGTATTCTTTTTTACAATACGAATTGCTATATTTGTAACCCTTTGGAACTCTTTTTCCAACTCTTTTAAAATCAAGTCGTCTTTGACATATTTATCAAAGTTTTTAACGAAGGCTTGGAATTCACTATCATCAAATTTTGCTGATAAAGTCATTATTTCACCTTGTCTTTATACTGAAGATATATTTCCTGATGGCTAGAATATCCAAATGGCCGACTACCAATGTACTCAGTTACTCGACCATTTACATCAGTCACAGTGATTTCTGCGCCCTTTGGCACGTCTAAATCTGGACTTAGATACAATCTTCCATCATATTCTACAGAGGCTGTCACGCCCCTTTCTGTAGCTTTTAGACCCTTCAACGAAACACGACACGGAATATTCGAATGTAATGGAACCATTTTTTGTTTCGTTACACTACCTTCTTTAACAGGTTTTTTAACTGAGATATCAGCCTTATGCTGATAAAGGGTTGTCAGTGCTTGTTTCATTCTGTTATTCATTTTATGGCAACCTCCGGACACTATTCAATAGTGCAGTAAAATTACCATTAATTGAAGAACTAGCCAGTGACTGCTGCAATCTTAGCCGCTTATCTGCATAAACAACTTTTGTGTCTCCTTCTGAGATTTCTTTAATATCTTGATTGGCATTTGTTTCCTCATCATTAATTAATCCAAAAGAATCTATAAAGTTACTGGCTAACATGACAATAGTTTGAAAAATAGAATCCGGAAATTCTTCAATAGGTATGTGCGTATAGAGAGAAACATCATTAAGTACTTTATCAATTACAAAATCCAAAACCATTTCATAATGTTTCATGTATGCATCATCATCTGGTTTTTGGGGTTCTTGTAAAAACCCAAGCTTTTCTTTAATCTGTTCCTTGTATTCTTTTAAGTCCATAGGCTATTTCGTTGCATTTTCTAAAGCAGAAACACGACCTTCTAAACTTGTGATTGCGCTAGTAGCCGTTGTTAACTCACTTTCAAAATCAGTTTTCACTTGATCAATAGCCGTTTGTAAAACTGTTTTTACTGCTTCCAAATCAGATTGACTGACTCCTTTTCCTTCAAAAATTGCATCAATCAATGCTCCGTAATCAGCAGCTGTAGGCTTATCTCCATTTTCAAAGAGCGCTTTTAATTCATCAATACTCATTCTGTTCCTCCAATAAGTGTAAGTAATTCATCCTTTTTTGCTGTACTTGGATAAGCAATAGATTGGCTATCTAAGTATGATTTAATTTCAGCAACTGTTGATGACTCATTAGGAATTGAACGGGTAGCCGGTGCTACTGTAAGTACGACTGGCTCACTCCATTCTGATCCTAAAGCATTCGTATTAAGGTATTGAGCTTTCTCAATATCATTGGCTCCAGTGCCAACCTCATTAAATGTCTGAACATATAAATAAAGTTTATCTCCCGGTTGTAATGAAGGTACATCGCCACTTGCCAAAGTCCATGAATTAGATTCCGCATAGCCCATGAAGGTTGCATTATGAGGATCTGATTCATTCGCTTCCCCATAATGAATTACTGAAGCTTTAGCTCCTGGAACAGAGTCCCAATTTACAGATACTGAACCATCTCCGTTAATAACCCCAGATACATTCTGGGGAGCCTTAGGGTTTATCAGTTGCTGCGCCAACTTTGTGTTTCAAAGCGAGAATAGCAACATTCTTTTCTTCGTAAACACGTTCCCAGTTCCCTGGTTTAGCAAGGTCAGCATTAGTTGGTGTCATATTACCTTCTTCGCGATCAGCATCTTTCCATTTAACACCATATGGGTGCATAGTAACTGCGCGGCGAGTATAGATAATATCAGTACCTTTAGCTTTATCACGGTCTGTTTCAAAAGTTGTCAAAGCAGCCGGGTTACCTGAGTTGCGACCAATAGATCCTGTACCAAACAAGTAAGTAGTATAAACTCCATTTCCATCAGCTTTGATACCATCATCAACTACAACACGATAGCCAAGATATGTAGGAATAACTACTTCACCACGAGAATTCGGAATGAAAACAATCAAGTTTTGTTTTTGAAGCTCTGTATATACTGCTGAATGCATAGCCAATGTATTTACACGGTCTGCAGCATCTCCAAGTAGTTGTTTTGTATCCAACAAAAGCTTACCATCAATATTTTCAGTTGAACGATCAAGCATGTGTGTTGCAGCTAACGCTCCACCAGAAGCGAACAAACCGTTCATTGTAGCAATCAAGATTTGTTGTTCACGGCGCAACCACCATGCTGCAATACGTGAAAGCAATGATTTCATTGGATCGTCACCAGAAATGACTGCAGCCATTTCATTAACTGCCCAACCACGCCCACGGTAGTAAACCGCAGCAACATCATTTGCAGCTTTGATTTTACCTGTTGTAAGAGCTTTGTCTCCATCTCCAAGTACTTCGTCTTCGCCTGATAGATCAGTCCAGAATGGCATATTTACAAGCAAACCGCCTGATGTAATATTTTTTGATACACGTTCATCAGCTACAGCAATACCTGATTGTACAAAAGCAGATTTTTCCGCTGTGAATTCATCCATGTACTGGTTAAAAATCTCCGGTGTGATAATATCCAGCAACTTAGTAATTTCGTTGTTCATTAATCTTCTCCTTGTTCTTTAAGAAATTCTGTGAGGTTAAAACCCTCTTGCTTCATTGCAGCAGATAGGTTAGAAGAAATTTTTGCTCCTGAACCTCCTGCAGGCTTATAACTTTGACCTGTTCCCAAATCAAAAAGATAAGCCTTTTCTTGTTGAAGAGTTGAAATTTGATCATCTAGTCCTTCAAGTGAGCCGTCTTCACCCAGCTTAATACTTTCCAAATCAAGTAATACTTTGATGTCTTTTGCATCACGAGCTTTAGTTTTACTCAGTGCTTCAGTTAATACTGAATCAAAGCGTGTCTGATTAAGTTTCGCATTAAGATTTTCTGTATCTGCCTTGTACTTATCTTGTAGTTCTGATAGTTGTTTAGACAAATCTTCATTATCTCCGGCGGACTTCTTCAGAGCTTTAATGTCTGAGTCACGATTGGCTAATTGCTCAGTCAAATCAGTTACTTGGGCTGTCTTCGCGTCCAAATCAGCCTGTACTTTAGCTTTTTCAGCATTAATTGATTGACCATACTTCGCCATTACTGACTTGACTTGCTCATCATTGAGACCTAGTGCTTTCAATTCTTCTGTGTTCATAAGTGTCCTCCTAGCAGTTGGTGAGGCGGTCTGCTCCGCCAAGGATTTTATGATTGTGCTTTTTTAGGTCAGCCAGGACCAATAAGGACTATGGGAGTCGAACCCATGTATTACTGATGTGCACAAACAGTACGCTTTTACCTGCTAAGCTAAGTCCCGGAAAGAAAACCCGCTATATTCAACGGGTTTAAATATTCTGTATTTGATATAATTTTGTTACTGGCTCATTTGCCTAGTAAAAATAGAAAGGAGATTAAGAATGAAACTTAATCCTGAATGTATTAGAGATGTTATGCTTGATCTGGAAGAAAATTTAGATGTCCGGGGTGGACTTATGCTTGTTCCTGCCTTAGAAAAAGGTGAGTTAAAACGTATTAAAAAGCATAATTTTGAAGACATCATTTATACTTGTAAAAAGCTTAATGAAGCCAATTTTATAACTTTTAGTACTAATATTTGCGCTGCTCCAAATCCCTATGTATTCTCAAAAGTTGGAACAATAACTTGGTCAGGTCATCAATTTTTAGATGATATTAGAGATGAGAAGGTTTGGAGAGACGTAAAACAAACTGCTTCTAAGGTATCTAGTGTATCTATTCCAATTTTGCAACAAATAAGTGCTGCCGTTATCGCTCGTTTCCTCGGCTTGGCATAATTTGCACTGCATATTCAATACCATTAACCATTGAATAAAGTTGTTTATTTTTGGGGAGTGGTGTTTTTTTTATCAATTCGGAGTAAAATTCTTCTTCAATAAATAATTCAAAACCACTTCCTTCATTAACCAATACCGGTATTTTTTTACCAAATTTTTTATAATAAATAACATTTGTATCAACCATATTCAACCTCTATTTCTCCTCAACCCATTCATCGGGTTCTTTTTCTTTTTGATATCGAAGTTTCACAATTTTAACTTCATATATAGATCTAAAGATAAGAAATGTAGTCCAAGTTATACCAAACACAAATAGAATTACATATCCTAATATCTTACATAGCTTTAACCAATCATCTAATGACATAACGCCCTCCTTTGAGCATAAGAAAAGCACCTATCGCTTGCTGGTGCTTAATTTTTATAGTAGCGTTTCAATTTTTTCGAGAACCACATCCGGAAGATTTCCTTTATGATATTTATCCATGTATGGATTGAATCTTAAAACCTCTTCGGGAGCTATAATTTCTTCAACAACATTTCTATCACCGTCAAAATAGTAATGATAGAATTTATTTTCTTTTTTGATGATGAAGTTAAGTGATTCAAATTCTCCATCATAGGAATAATATAGTATTTTCAAAATATACCTCCATATTATTTGGGAGCAACTAGTACTTCAATTCCCATATTTTTTAGCTGTTCAAATTCTTTAGAAAGTTTATCTAAATAGCTTTTATCTGGTACAATGATTCTCTTCACGTCATTTTTAAAAGTTAAATCTCCATGATATTGAGCTTCAATATAACGATTTGTTTTTTTATTTGAATTTAAAAATTCTGAGATACTGTTAATTTCCCCAATAGCTTTCTCTTTGATACCATTGTAAGTTGGCTTTGTACCTACTGGTGTAGCAGATGTTATCAAACCTCTTTTGTTAACTAAGCTATCGTTAATGGTATAAGTCGTGCGTTTTCGAACACTATCATCTAACTCAATGGTAATGTCCCCATAACCTAAAACTGAATGACTTGCTTTCTTTTCAAATAAATCATCAGAATCTGAAAGATAGCCATATTTGGGCATTTCGCTTCTCTTAATATTTTCTGGCAAATTAAATAAAGTTTTTTCAATCCTTATTCGCCCTTTAGCGAAGTCGTCCCCAAATTCATGACAACTTTTAAGATTTCCGCTTTCTACTGCTCTTCTAAATCCAATATCTGAAATTCTTATTCTCATAGAAGCTTCATTGGTCAGCTTCGCAAAGGAATCACTTTGAGCATCATATTTTTTAGCATTAACTCGCCCAGCTTTTAACCTTGATTCTTCACGTTTTTCATTTAGGAATTCATCAGTCAAACCTTTCAAAGAAGCTGGTTTAACTTTGTCTACCTTTTCAGATTTTAATGAATCAGTAATTACACTATCTTTTGTCTTATCATCTTTGCCAAATACATCTTCCTTCCACTTACTGTAGGACATATCATCAATAGATTTGCCTTTCCCAGTTTCTTCATTTCTGGACCATCTCTTGATGTCATTTTCTTCAAACCATTTATCCCAGGGAACAGTAGTACAACGACAATAGGGGTGGATAGGTGGGTAATTTGTCCCGGTTTCTTGTTTTGAAACCTCCATCACTTGCCCATCTAGCTTGCCACATACTCCGCAAGTGTGTGATTCAAGAGTTGCTAAGTATTCATACTTTTCAAGCCCCGTTTCTTTGTAAGAATCCAGTGTAGCTTGTTCCACAATGTGTGCTGCTTCAGTCGTTACGAGTCTATGTACCTGATTTTCCGAAAAATCTTTTAATTTCACACGGGCCATTTGAGTGAGTCTATCTGGACCATAGCCTAAAGAAATTCCTCTGAACAGTGTTTCAGATAGAGTCTTTGGTAAGGTGCGTGTCGCATTCCCCCAAAGCCTAGTACTGAAATTTGAGCCCTTCCACCCAGAATGAATGACTGCATTTAACTTCTTATCATCTACATGGGCAAAGTTAGAACTGAACTTACCTTTTACAGCTTGAGAATTATATATATTACGATAATAGGTATCATTATATGAGCCTTTGAGGAGCCCTTCTAGGCTCTTTACATCCCCAGCAGTCTGTTTACCCATTAAACCAGTTACTTGCAACTGTAGGGCTTGCAGTCTGCTCACGCGGCTTCTATAATACTCAAGGTCCATCTCATGATTAAAACCACCTTGTTTGGCCATTAGTTCCCATTCAGCTAAAGAATATTTAAAATCCTTTAATTCCGAACCTTTAAGAAGTTTTTTCGCATCGATTGGATCAATTGTTCCATCTTTTTTTGCGTATCTCTTACACCAGGAATCAATCTCCTGTTCAATAAGCTTTTGAGTCTCTTTCAGTCTTTTAGCGTATTCTTTTTCATAAGCTTCAGCCTTACTCAGTTGGAGTTGTTTCGTCTTCAGATACCTTTTTTGCCAATAGGTCAGCTTTTTCTTCATACGGATCTTGCTCCTCTTGCAGCTCCAACTCTTCTTTCCAATCTTCAACAAGCGGGTTATTTTTAGCGATATTCTGCTTACTTGTCACATCTCCAAGCTTAGCTACCATATCTGCTTTTTCTTGCTCATTCTGAATGCTTGAGCGCTCCCATGTTTGAATGATATCTAAGTCATCCTTGTCTTTGCCTTTGGATTGTAAAATAAAGTGAATCAAGCGATTAAAACCAACTCTATACTCAGACTCCAAGGCACTTGCTTTTAATTCAAGTAATCCATAAAGCATTTTAAGAGCAACGCCACTATTATTTCCAAGCTTTTCAAGTTTAGTAGGGTTAACTCCTTGCCCTTGAACAAAGATTGAATCAAGTGTTTTATCCAATAAAATATTTCGTGCTTCAACTGGAATATCAATAGTCAGTGTATCAACACCAGACTTATCACCATCACCATAACTATCACGCTTAATTGCCTTGTATTTATTCAATTCTTCCATGAACTGATTGAGGTCTGTACCACCATAGTTAGTGAGCACAAGGATTACTTCTTGCACGTCCTCAACATCATTTACAAATCCGTTATAAACTTTATCGTAAACATCAATAAGACCTTTATACTTATCAAGATCACTAGTGTGTAGTTGGTTATTAGGGAATCGAATGAAAGGAATACCATCAAAACCATGCTTTAAAACATTGACATTATCGCCATCAATTAATGCCGTTTTATCAAATGTCCTAATGCAATTGTTCACTACCATTTCGTCATAAGTCGATTTGAACTTGAAGAAAGATGCTTCTTCTTTTGTCCAAAATTCAACGAATGTATAAGGTTCCCCAGATTCTTCGTCAATCTGTGAATACTCTCTACGAACTGCAATAATCTTTTTCTCAATGTCATTATTGTAGATAGGAGTAAGTTCATCTGGAGCTACAATAGCGTATTTGAATTTGTTTCCCTCTTCCTCATCATTCCAGACATGAAGCCAAGCATCACCCGCATTAGAGGAATCAATTATTAAACGATGCACTGTACGTGGGAACTTATCTCCTAGCTCAGTATTAATAATTTTATTCAGTTCCTCATTTTTAACATCAAATACAGGAACTGTGGCTCCAACATAGCTTGCTTTTTGATCAACCAAAAGTTGATGATAGTTGTTGCTTACACGACTATCTGATTTACGTAGAAGTTGCTCACGTTCATCTTTCTTACCGTCTACTTTGCTCTCGCCCCCGTTGGGCTTAGTAATATCATTTTCATTAAGATAATACTTCAAAGCTTTTCTGTATTTCTTGTGCGATTCTCTGACTTTTACATCAAAGTCTGCACGTTTATACAGATATATTGCTTTTTGCACGTCCATTCTTTACTCCTTAAATACTGACATTCCACCAGGTTTGCTCAATTGCTCTAAAGCATAACGAGTGGCATCTATACTGTGATTATCTTTATCTGGATAGCTTCCTTTAAGGTTGCCCCATTTATCTTCTTCAAGTTCATACCCTGAGAATTCTCTCAACACATTCGGTGTGCGCTTTGGATCAATAACTATTTCTGATAAGTCTTGTAGCCACTTGATCCCATGTTCAATAGATCCCCGCCCTTTACGTGCTGGACGGATATTCAATCCCATGTTTTTAAACTCACCAATCGTGCGCGGCTCTGCGCTATCTGCAAAGACCGGCTCATTCAATGGATTAAGGTTCTTGATTTTCCGAACCGCTTCATCATTACCAAGTCTTGTCTGATAAATTTCATCCAAGAAAAAAAGCCTCTTTCTAGGCTTGTCATAATAAGTTGCAACATAAGCAAGTGGATCCGCAGCAAAACCAAAGTCCAAGCCTCGATGTATCTTATCAAAGCTGTCATACTCTTCTTTAGTAATTGTGCGTGCCTTGACATTCGGAAATACTTCAGCACCAGTACCGGTAACAATACCTAGATACTCATGCTCATATACCTTTTGATTTACTTCCTTTAAGTACTCCGCTTCTTCAATAAAAGTATCTCCTAACCATTCGGGTGGCACATCAAGATAAGTTGAAGAATGAATAAGCGTATTCTTTCGGCCAACTTGTGTCTGTACATGGCCATTAACCCAGTTTGTAATAGATTTAGGTGGATTGTATGTATAGAAGAACATTTGATTTGCACCACCACGTGCCAGGGACTGGTTGACATTTCGGATTTCTGCCATGCTTCGCAATTCATCCACCTCTTCAAAGTGAATATACTTAGCATAACCATGACGAAACTTAGTAGACTTTAATTTTCTAGGCTTATCTAACCCCTTGAATACGATTGAATTTCCCAAAGGTAGGTAAGTAAGCTTATAAGGACTTTTAGTTTCTTTCCATAAATGACCAACTCCCAGTGCATCAATTGCCCAAAGGTATTGAGCAAATACTGTATCACCTATCCCATTCTCTGTCTTACGGATAACTACAGCATTATAATCTCTGTTGTCCATCATCCCACTTACAACTTCAAGTGAAACAAAAGAAGATTTGGTTGATCCACGTCCACCATTCAACCAGTAATGTTTATGACCGTCTGCCAAGATATCTTGACTAATAGGACGAAAGGGAGGAGCAATCAGATCGTTGTAGTTAACTTCAATCTCATTGCTCATATTTTTTCGGCTCTCCTTTAACAATAGTTACTGGCTTCATAACACTTACATCTGTCTTATCTGTGAAGAGGGCATGACGTTTACCTAAAAGCTCTGCAGCTTTAAGGCGTTCTTTTTCATCTGGTGGCTTTTCTATAAGTTTAGTTTCACTTATTCCATCACCAACAAACTCAGTCTGAACTACCGTTGAGATTGACTCTCCACGCATTACTGAAGCCAAATACTCTAAAACTTCCTGTGCATCAGCAGTTCTAGCATTGTGCATTTTTTCAAGCTGTTCATCTATATAGGCTTTAACCTTAACATTTCTTAACATTCTTGCAGCAGCCGCAGCTGCAACTGAATCTTTTTTAACGTTAGGATACGCGACTTTATAGGCTCTAGTGCCATTCAAATCTTTCAAATATTCATCAGCAAATATCTGTTGCTTATCTGTCATTTGGTCCCCTCCTCCCTATAAGTATTAAAAAAGCCGTCATTTCTGACAGCTTCAACAGGATAGTGTTTATAAGTATTTTCTAGAGTCAGGCACTTCCTGCAAGTACCTGCTATAACCGACAGCGAGATTCGAACTCACGCCTCTACATTAAAAGTGTAGTGTCTTACCATCTAGACCATGTCGGTTACTTATGAACAATCTCGCACTTTTTGATTCATCGAGACTAACCATGATAGCGTTCTGCTTAATTGTTCATAATACAAGTATAGCACCGAAAATAGAGGTTGAAGTTCCTTTTTTTGCCAATTTCGAGTCTTTTTTTGTCAATTTTGTCCCCTCAAATCAAGTGAATAACAAAGGGATGAATATCATTTCTAAATTTATAGTAAGCACCTTTTGCTTTTTTCTGTGCTATATCAAACCCTCTGTCATCTAATTCTTGCATCACTTGATACCAGTATCGACCATTGTAACCTTCACATTTTAATTTGATTACTTCCTTCTCTACCTCAATTAATGGTAGATACCAGATATTTATTTGCCTTATCAGCTCTTTTAATCTGATTAACTCTTCATCATTTTCCAATGCTTCTTTATTTAAGACATTACTTAAAGGCTCAGAACCGCCAGAATAAGCTGTGCGTATTCCTAAATTATCTACTTTTTGTCGGTAAAGATACCTACTCTCAATAGATTTTAACTTAGCATCTAGTCGGCCATTCACATAATCTCCAATAATCCTATCTAACTTATCAGCCAAAATTTTTACCTCCCTATATGGTATAATTTAGATAGAAAGTATTAATTGCTAAGCCCGTTGCCAGCGGGCTTTTTTTGCTATTTTCTTGTCAAATTTTCTACAATTTCTACAAGAACTTTTTGATTTTCTGTACTTTTATTAAACTTTTTCAGTTCAGTCAAAATATTGCTCAGTTGCCCAAAGTTCAGCAAAGAGAATATTGCTGTAATAACCAAGGATGCCGTTACTATTAAATTCATTTCTTACCCTCCCTCAATTCGTTTACTGAGCAGCCATATACTTGAGCAACCCTGTATAACCTACTGTTTTTCATTCGACTAACTCCAACTTTCTCAAGAGCAATCAAATCTTCGCAAAAACTTTTATGAACCATTTGTTCTGGAAGTATTGGATTTCTAGGAGGAATACGTATAGCAAGTAAAGACACCTCCTCAATAGTCAAACCTCTTTCCTCACGCATGATTTGCAGCTTTGTTTTTGTCATTCCAATCTCCTTGCTATCTCAGCAATTACATTTACTGTCACACTGTTGCCGGCTTGCTTGTAAAGCTGACTATTTGATGTCTGCTGATGTCTTGTAAGTCTTTGATAATCTTTCCATTCATCTTTTGACATTGATCTCTGAATCAGCTTTGATTTATAATTCGAAGGAATAATATTTCCAAATGCTGCTTTATCAAAGGCCCAATCTGGAAATCCTTGCAGTCGCCAGCACTCACGAGGAGTTAACCGGCGAACTCTGATACCATCAAAAACTCCTGCATCCTGATTATGTGCTTTGAGTGTCCGGCTTATGCCCGGAAGAACTCCTCTATTATGACTTTCAGAAGCATTGGTATAAACTCCACCAGTCTTTAGTAAGTTATTCTCATGCCAACTGTTTGCCGATAAAGTAGGAGCAATCTCATGCTCTCCACCTTTATTAAATCCCCTTGGCTTTTGAATAATAGCAACACCATGCTTATCTTGAGCTGTTAGAGTAAACATTGGCTCTCCATCTTCTTTGAATCGTCTGCCATTTTGTCTTTTTTCTGCTCGATCAGGAGTTAAAACTGGAATTGCTATTTTCGGCCCTTCACCCTTGTTTGTTGTTAATGTAGGTGCTAGTCTTTCAGAATCATAAACATTTCCATTCATACCATTTCCGCTTGGATTAATATTTACAACGATTTTCGGCTGTAAGTTTCCGCCTTGCATGGTTTTCAGCGTTGGAGATATTCCATCAGTTCCAAATACATCATAAGTTGAATGGCCGTGTGTTTCTTTGCCATTAACTACACGCTTAATAGCCCCTGTGTTTTCTCCTGTGATAGGAAATACTTCTCGTCCACTTGATCCTCTAAGATGTCCGATAATGAACACACGTTCTCGGTTTTGTGGAACTCCGAAATTTTTGCTGTTAAGTAGCTGCCATTCGACATTGTACCCCAGTTCATCAAGGGTGGAGAGGATAATTCGGAAAGTCCGCCCCGCGTCGTGAGATAAAATCCCTTTAACGTTTTCAAGGAATAATATCCGTGGTTTGATTTGTTCAGCCGCTCTGGCAATTTCGAAGAATAGCGTTCCACGAGTTTCATCAAGGAATCCTTTTCTTTTCCCTGCGATGGAGAATGCTTGGCAAGGAAATCCTCCGCAAATAACGTCAACTGTTCCTCGCAATTCTCGCCATTCTTCATCACTGACTGCTGTAATGTCATGATATTCTCTTTCTCCTTCTGTATTGTGTATTGCTTTATAACTTTTTCTGGCGAATTTATCGATCTCACAGAAGCCCACACATTCATGTCCAGCTGACTCCATGCCTAATCGAAAACCGCCAATACCTGCGAACAGGTCAAGAAATTTCATCACATCACCTTTTCTGTAAATTCATCTTTTCGTGAAACTTTTTTTGCAATTGTAATTGGAATCCCATAACGATTAGCAAAGAGTTTTGCTTTAATTTTAAACTCTGGTAAGATCATGCCTTTTACATCGATTACTTTTACCAGATTGCCTTCTTCATCATAGAAAGTAAAATCTGGTTTATAAGCAATCTCGCGATATGCTTTACCATTCAAGCGGAACTTATCCATCAACACAAACTTTTCTTGCATTTTCATGTTAGGATCATCCTTGTGCAGCTGATAGTAAATACTTTCTGCTTTACTGTCAAAGGTTATTCCATCAACAGTCACTTTCTTTGCACCATATTTATGAGCCATGTTCACCCCCTTTTAGTGCAATGATATTTTCTGCAACATGAGAAGAAAAACACGGTTTTCTTTTATCTTCTTCATAGAGAATACTCGCAATGCAGAAAGCCAAAATTGAATGATTGATATCCTTATAGTTTAAAGAAACAGGTTTGAAATCTATCCCTAAATCATCATATTCAAATTCAATAGTCAGTGTCTTTTTCAACTTATTCACCCATCAACTTTCCACAGCGTGTAGCAAGCCCTTTAGCTTTTACTGAGATTTGCATCAATTCACTAGCAAGTCTCAAAATTTCTGCTTTTCCATCTTTTCGACCTGTAACGTTTTTAAAAATATCTTCAAATTCCATTTTTCACACCCTCCCAGGTATCTTCTAGCCAGTCCAGCAACATATTTGTTTGAGCCATGACCAGCGGTTGATTATTATATTTTGTTGATAACTCTCCAAGTGACAACACAGCCCAGTCCCAGAATTCAGTATTTCCGAAACCCAACTTCACCGCCTGAGAATTACATTCTAAAATCCAATTTTTTACATCGTTGAAAAATTTTTCATAGTCCATCTGGCTTATCCTTATACAAAATAGTGAATGTTGTTATTTTCACTACCCCAGACTCTGAAATCGCTTGACCCTGCTGTACAGAAATAACCTCATATCGTTTTTGAATATTTTCAAGAATAAAATTAATTCTATGATTTATTGTTCCTATTTTTTCATTTACAAACTCAATATAATTTACTTTCACTTCTCACCTCTTTTTTCTGTAATATTTCCGCCTACTTATTTTTTCTTTTTCTAAACTTAGGCTTGTTAGTGGACACGGTGGAAAAATTTCATTTCCACCTGTCAACGTACTTGTTTAAGTTTACTTAGAGGACTTTGTCCATGATTTTTGACCACTGGACAAAGCCTAAAATTTAATGGACTTTGTCCAGCTCTTTTGCCGGACACTTTTAGGGCTTTGTCTGTCTTGTCCGCCTAGACAATTCCCTCATCTTTTAGGGCTTTATCCACCCTCGTTACAATCCCATCTTTGTCTTTTTTGTAATAATCTTGAAATTCATCTAACCAACGTTTTACAGTTTTTGTAGATGGTTGATCCTCAATCCCTTTTGCCAATTCTCCAATAGGGATCCCTTCTCTTCCATCAATTAAAAAGTCAAAGGCAAGGTCAATCTTATCCTTTCGAGCTTCAAGACGTTCCTTTTTCTTAGATTCAGAAGCATTCTTTTCACTACCTTTTTTGGCACCACGTTTGTAAGGAGGTTCACTGCCTACAGGCTCAAGGTCTTTCAAATTACCAACTTCGTCATGAGTATGCAGAGGATAATTAAACCAAAGATTGACCGGCTCAAATTTCGGGAATTCTCGAAGTGTTCCTTCAAGGCGCCAAGCCGTCATAAGCTTCACAACTTTTTGAACTTCCCCAAGCTCAAAGCCAGAGATTTTCCAGGCTCTATCTTGGCCAAGTGCAGCAGTGAGATGTTCGCGCATAGCTGCCGCTGACAAGAAATCATCTTGGCCAATCTCACTCAAATATGATGGATTTTCATTTCTGATTTTCTCTGCGTAGAAATTCGCGGTTGCACGTCCTTCTTGCATTTTACGAAGATTGTCCGTAACTTCAAGCTCAATCAAGTCAAGGATTGCATCAGGATCCCGGGCAAATACACCAGAACCGGAACTGCGGTCCATAGAAGATTTTCCACCTTGTGCACCTTTTGAGTGATGGTGACAGTAGATAACAGATGTCCCAAGTTCTGCGGCTACCTTGTCAAAGTTATTGGTAAATTTAGCCATTTGTTCCGCATCATTTTCAGAACCCGTCAATACTTTGTATATCGGGTCAATAATGACTGCATCAAATTTTTCTTTTTGCGCACGTCTAATAAGTTTGGGCGTTAGTTTATCCATTGGAATTGAATGTCCACGCATGTTCCAAATATGAATGTTTTTTACATGATCCGGACGTATTCCCATGCCCCGGTAAATATCCTTAAATCTTTTGTAAGCTGAAGGCCGGTCAAGCTCCATATTGATATAGAGAACTTTTCCGCGTTCGCATTTAAAACCAAACCAAGGAATACCTTCCGCAATTGCAATACACATTTCCATGAGTGCAAAAGATTTACCAGCTTTCGACGGTCCAGCGATTAGCATTTTATGCCCGCGGCGCAGTACATTGTCAATCAGAACTGGTGCAAGTGGTGGGTCTTCTTCAAACATTTCGGCGAGACTTTCAAATTCTGGTAAATCATCATTCAAGTCTTCAATCCATGTTTGCCACTCTTCCCAGTCTGCTTTACCAATATTTGTATCGATAAGAAACTGTTTATGTTCTCCACGGATGATACCAGGCATTCTGGAAAGTCGAGATGGATTTTTATTTTGACTATCAACCTGCAGACCATTCTTATTACAAATTTTATAGAGATACTCTACACGTTTTTGGTATTCAGAATAATTTTGCGCATCAACTTTGACAATCGCATGAATAGATTTACTTCCAGAATAAACAAGGGCTGCTATTGGCAACTCCAGCTCTCGCATAATTGCATTCTGTTTATCAATACTCAAATTGTCTGATTCAACCAAGGCATATTTGAAAGCAGTGACATTATCATTCTTTACGCCTTTACCGTCTAAAGGATTGAATCGAATCCAGGCCCCAGCTTCTGGATCAGAATCACCAATGACCCAACCTAAGTCCTTCTTATCTTTGTATTTTTCAATATCATTAAGAATTTCTTCAGCTGTCTTTGTATAAATACCGGTACCACTAACAGAATACTTGCCATCTTCACGTTTCCATGAATTCATGACGTACCCAACATAGTCATCATTATTGAAAAGAGTTTGAATATATGTTTTTAATTGTTCAACAGGATTCCAATTGCTACCAGGCTCATGAATTTCTTGACCTTCGACCCATGAATTGTCAACAATTTTATACCCGCGTTCATAGCTAATTTCATCATCCCACCCAAACGTGCCCATGCCATCGCCTCTATACTGAATAGGCTGCCATCCGCCTTCTTTTGCTTTCATTGTGATAAAAGCTCCAGTTACTGGTGTTCCACCATTATGGCCAAGAGAATTCCACTTAGCTTCCATCTCTCTTGCGTTATATCGTGAATCAGCTTGAGACCAAAGGTCCCACGTTTCAAAACCATACCCTTCATGTTTTAGTGCCATCCCAACCGACACCCACTCAGAATAATCAAGTGATGCTGGGGGGATAAATTCTAAAAGAGGTATCAAGTCAAATTTTTCTTCCATTTATATTAAACTCCTGTATATTGGCTAGGGTTAATATCTGCTGGAATCCGCCAGCCATTGCCAGCGATTCTGTCAATAAGCTTACGTGCATTATCGAACTGCCATGTTCCCACATGATGGAAGCCTCTGCTTTCCAAGAAACGAATTTGTTTAGGTGTAGTTAAGCCCGACATTTTTCGTTTGTTCAATTTATCCAGCAAGATTTTTGCCTTGCCTGCATTTTCAATTTCTTCTGGGAAAATCCCAAATTTTTCAAGGGCTGCAATTTGTTTATCTGAAGCTGGTGCCATCTCCCATGGAAATGAGGGGCTAAAGTTAACCAGATCTTCTGCTTGTATCGACATCTCAAATTGCAAAGGATCCACAAGCTTTCTTTTCCGTTTTTTCATTGCCGCTAATTTCTCAGCAAGTGAATTTTCACGATCCTGGACAACTTCCCCTTCTGCAATTTCTGCGACTTCTTCCAAGTCAAAGGGGATCGGCTCTGCTTCATCTTCCAATTCAGCCATTTTCTCAGTCATTTTTTTCGCAACTTCTTCATCTTTAGCAACCAAGTGAGCTGGATGTACCAACTCATGGCGTTCAGTGTGCCAGAGGAAATCTAAAATTAAGCAATCTTCTTTTCCTTCCGCAAGTCGAAGCCCTCGCCCAATACATTGAACATAGAGGGGGCGCGATTTTGTTGGTCTTAACATGATTACACAATCAACTTCTGGTGAATCCCAGCCCTCAGTAAGCAGCATTGAATTACATAGGACGTTGTATTTTCCATCGTCAAAATCTTTCAGTACTTCTGCGCGGTCTTTAGACTCACCATTGACTTCTGCAGCTTTAAATCCTTTTTCGTTGAGTATATCTCTGAACTTTTTAGAAGTTGCAACCAATGGGAGGAAAACAACTGTCTTTCTATCCCGACAATGTTTAATCATTTCATCCGCTATCTGGTAAAGATATGGATCCAAAGCACTGCCAACCTCACTGGCTTTAAAGTCACCAGCTGACATTGAAACTGCCGACAAGTCAATTTTTAAAGGGATAGTCAAGGCCTTCATTGGTGACAAGTATTTATTTTTTATTGCATCCGGTAAGCTGTACTCATAGGCCAAAGACTCAAAGAATGTTCCAAGATTTTTCTTGTCTGTCCGGTCCGCTGTTGCAGTTACACCCAAAACTTTTGCTTGGTCAAAATAAGAAAATACTTTTTGATAACTGGATGCCAACACATGGTGAGCTTCATCAACAATGATCGTGTCATAGTAGTCTTTCGGAAACTGTTCTAAACGCTTTTCACGCATAAGAGTTTGAACACTTCCTACAGTGACTCTATTAAATGAATTTTTAGCAGTTTGGTCAGCTTTTTCAACTGCAGCTCTTAATCCTGTTACTTTATAGAGTTTATCTGCAGCTTGGTCTAAGAGTTCGCCTCGATGAGCCATAATTAGAACTCGCTCACCTTGGCTAACTAAGTCTTTACTTAAATCTGAAAATGTGACTGTTTTTCCTAGCCCGGTAGGAAGAACGAGCAGCGTTCTATTAACGCCACTCGCCCACTCTTCCTTGATTTTTTGATTAGCTTCTATCTGATATGGACGTAGCTTCATCTAATCCCCCTCTTCTAAATCAAGGCTCATTTGAGGATCAGCATTATTTTCATACTTGAGAGCTTTTGCTTTAGCATTGTTGAAATCTTCGTCACATTCAAATTTAGCTGTAATTGTATAATCCTTTTCTTTATATGAAAAATCTTGACCAATACTAACCAACCATTCTGAAAAGTCTTTGACTGCTTCAGAGAATTCAAATTTAAATTTACCTGTAAGGTTTTTTTCAGCAATCATATAATAACTCTCCTTACTTCATGTTATAGTTGCCAGTTGTCGCTCCTGGAAACGGAGTTACAGGTGCTTGTTGTTGCATAGGTTGCTGTGGTTGAGTTTGATAATTTTGTTGCACATGTTGAGCCGGCGCTTGCTGCATTGGTTGTTGAGGTGCTACTTGTTGAGTAGGAACTTCACTGGGTTCAAGGAAATTTTTAACACGGTTATTTTGTTTTTCTTCCGTTTCACCTTTTTTGGTGTAAGTATTTACTTCTAGCTTGGCCATACCTGTTGCACCAAGAACAGCTTGCCAATTAGGTCTTACAGGTTCGCCTTTTTTCTTCTGACCAATTGCCACAAAGAATTCTGAAATTCGCCATTCCCCTTTTTCATACAAATACAGATTTTCTTTGATAGTAGATTTTTCGCCTGTAGCCGGGTTGACAAACTCCAATGATAGTACAGCCATTAAGCAACCAGTTGGAACTTTACTTTGATAGCCCTGAGCTGGTTGATATGTGCTACGCTCAAAATTCGTTACAGTAAATGGATAGTCTCCTGCTGGAAAAAGTACAAAAGGTGTACCTTCATTTGAAATTTCATCATCCCAACCAAATGTCTTTAATTCTTCGTTCATGTTTTTTATCTCCTAGTAATTTCTTTTTTCTTTAATTTTTGTCATAACCATATCCCAGTTAGCAACTAAGCCGCCTTGAACTAAGTCTGCGGGATAATCCTTGACAGCTACGCCAGCTGGCATCCAACCTTGTTCTAAAACTACAGCTTGTACTTCTTCCTCTGTAACTTCATTGGAAGTCATGAGTTGAGCAAGCGCTGGATCAATACCAGGATCAAGGATAATAGGTTCACGGGCAAATTGATTTTCTTGAGGTGTTTCAACCATAGATGTTGCTTGTGTTGGTGGAACTTGTTCAACCACAGTCTGTTGAGTTGGTGCAGCCTTTTGGAATATATGAGCAATTGCACTAAACTCAAACGGCAATTTATCTGGTAGGCCATGACGATTTTTAGCATCCCATGCCGGGTGGTGCGTGGTAAACATTACACGTTTACCTCCAGTAGCTTTCTTTGATTGCGTTTTGCTGTCTGTCACAATTGTTGTTTCATAGTTAGCAAACAGCACCATGTCTGCCCATTCTTTTAACAGGGGAGCACACTGCTTAGAAAGTTTGAGTTGGTAGCGGTCAAATGCCCCCATTTCATCAGGTTTTTCAAACTTCTTAATATCTGCATGGGCTGTAACAACCACATTAATACCAAGATCAGTCAGTTCAGAAAGAGAATTTAGTAATTTACCAAAGTCTTCTTTTACCATGGTGTAACCTTTACCATAGCCCAAATCTTCAATAGAATTAATACTATTACGAGCACATACAGCTTGATTGGCCAAAGTTTCAGCCCAGTCTGCAGTATCAATAATCAAAGTGTCACACATGTGTGTTTGCTTAATATAATTCACTTCATCCATTAGCATTTGCCAGCTTGTGGGCTTATCCATCCGGTGAACATTCATATTGGCTGTTGATCCCTCAGTATCAATAAAGATAGGTGATGGGAATTGTGAAGCAAAGGTGGATTTACCAATTCCTTCCACTCCATACAAAACTACTTTTTGAGCGGTAGCAGTTGGACCGCTTGTAATGTTAAAGCTCATTTCTTCCTCCTATAAATTCCAAGTGACCATTGGATAATTTACAAAGCCACTTCTTAACTCCATGCCAGTTTTTTCTACAATTCCTTCTTTTTCCAATAGCTCCAGTAATTCCTTACCTTTGTACATGTTAATATCAAAGAACTGACTATTATCAAACACCGGAAACTCAAGATTTACTGTTAAAACAGCATAAAGTTCTTTACTCTGAGTTTCTGCCGCTACTGCTAGACTTTGATCATGAGCATAAGTCGTTTTAGTCAGAGTTAATTGGTTACCATCAAAGGTTATTGTTTTGCTCATTCTATGCCCTTTCTAATATCTGAAGATATTTTTTGTAATTTTGGTTGTGATATTTCACTTTTTTTATAACTTTATCCATTGTTAATCTATCTATTAAAAGTGTATTAAGATATATATTTCGCTTAATCTTTGAGATAGTTTTGTCTTTCTCGCCTACGTAAAAATATAAAGCACCATCATGTGTAACTTGGCTACTACTTTCACCTAAAACTTTATATAAGATCGTATTATTTACTGCTTTAACAATTTTTGTTTTCTGAGTATCTATATCAACTTTGACAATATCCTTCGCATTTCTCCCAAAGTTCGTTACAGATGCTATAGACTTTTTTACAGGCATTAAATTATCTAATGAATTATTGAATTTGTTTCCATCAATATGCTTAATACATTCCGGCAATAAGCCATAAAAACATTCAAACATTAGTCTATGGACATAAAAATTAAATCTGATCCCCTCTCGAGAAAGGTGTACACTATATCCTATTGGTGTTTTAGTTAACTTCATATATTTTCGACATCTAACATTGTAAATTCGTCCATATTCATCAATCGTATAATTCGGATAATCTGGTATTTGTCTTATTTCCATAGCTCATACCTCAAAGTTTGAAATTGTACTTAGGTACTTCTGGGGCAACTGGTGAGCTTTCTTTACTAGCTATTTGTCCCACTTCCTCTCCATAACCATCAGAGATAATGATTGAGCACTCGTCACCCGTTGAAACTCGTGTTGCAATGGCTTGAAGCTGCTCTTCCTCTAGCCATTTGCCGAACTCTTCAAGCGTTTCTACATCCATCTGCTCTAACTTATCAATCAAGATAAATCCACATTCAGGCTTCAGTTTACGAACAATAGCTGTCGATACTTTGAGCTGTTCAGCTCCAGACATATTGTCCCAGCGTTGGCCATTGTAGAGAAGTTCTCCTTCAGAAACAGATAGACCAGGAAGAGGAAGATCAGCATCATCAAGCAGCTTTTTCATATCTCGGCGAACGTTGGCAATAGCTTCATCAAGTTCTAGATACTGATTTTTATAATCTTGGGCATCTTCGTTGGCTTTATCTTTATCAAGATTGGCCCGAACTTTACGATTGATTTCGTCTACTTGTTGAATATTTTGTTCGAGTTCTTCAGTTGATTCATCATGCAAATCTAATGAAGATTTTTCAGCAATTACAAGCTGTTGGTCAACTTTAGCTTTTTCTTCAATGAGACGAGCAATTTCGGAATCAAGTTCTGCTTGTCTTTGTTTCAAGCTATCTCGTTGCCCTCTGATTCGTCCATTTTCAGCGTTTTTAGCTAGTATGGCTTGTTGTTGCTGAATAAGTTCTGAAGCACTGACAAGCTCCTTAGGGGCTTCTGGATAATAGGTTTGTTCGTCCGCAAACTTCTGCTTCTGATCAGCAATCTGGCCAATCATATGCCGCTCGCTGTAGAGTTCTTTTTCTTTTTGCTCAAGGATTGCTAATTGCTCACCGACTCCAATAATCTGAAGTAAAGTCTTTGCCTTATCTGTATTTGAGGCTTCCATAAACTTTGGAAGGTTAATCGCCAGCTCTTCAACAAATCCATTGAGTAATTGTTGGCTAGCTTTATTCCCACTTGGGTCAATAACTTTTAAATCACTATTTTTTCCATCTCTGCGGACTTCCAGACCATTGCTCATAACAATGTGCAAACTAGGTGGTAACACGCTACCTTCACGCTGTGGTTGGCTAGGTTTGTGCTTATTCCCACCAAGTGCCCAGGCAATAGAGTCAAGAATAGAAGTTTTACCTTGACCATTACGACCGCCAATAACTGTCAGGCCATTTTTCGTAGGTTCAAGTTTGACTGCTTTAACCCGTTTTACATTTTCAATTTCAAGTTTATTGATTTTAATCATGCTAATACCTCGTCAATATATTCTTTAAGATGCTTTAATACCCACTGTTCATCCATGTATGATTTGCTATGAGAATGTAAAGTGTCAAATCCAAACAGATAGCCATTTGCAAAAGTCCAACCTCCATGAACTCCATCAGGTATAACAGCATAATCCTTCCCTTCCCATTCTGGAATCTCAATATATCCATTTGCTTTTCCTTGTTGGAAAACATCTCCTTCAAATAACTCTCGATAAAAGCTAGGTTTCATCTCTTTCGAATGAGGCAAAGCACAAATTTTGTATCCTTTATATTCTTCGATAACTGGAGCGCCACCATTTTGTAAATGCTCTTGAATATTATCTATTTTCATGTTTCCTCCAATTTTGATATAATCAGAGTAGAATCTCGTAAAGTTTCTACTCAGCTTCTGGTTGCCGCCAGGAGCTTTTTATTTTGCGATGAAGGGGCTATTTTCTAAATAATTAGCAAGTGTTTCTTCATCTTCTACAACTGTTTTTAGAGTTGTTGTAAATTCGCGTACCTTCCGGCCTGTATCTGGTTCTTCATGAACTACCATATTTTCACGGTAATTGATCATGTTCTCACGGCTGAAGTCGTTACGTTTGCGAATCTCAAGTTCAATTTGTTGCTCTTGGTACTTGTGTCTGAGATGCTCAAATTGGCTTTCCTTAAGTTCCAACTCAGCAAGTCGTTGTTTAGTTATAAATGCCATCTTTGCTCCTTACTTATATAGATGAATTCCGGTAAGCTTCATTTTTGAACGCTTAGCAATGGCTTCTGCTTCGTTGCGTGCATTGATTCGCATAGGTTGAATCAATCCTACAATGAAGTCTTTTTTTACAGGTACAGATTTCTTTGTGTCTGGATCAAGTTGTTTACGTTTAGCAGTAAGTACTGCATAAAATTTTGTTTTGTTCATTTTTAGTTCCTTCTTTTCTAGTAATCAACCCAGAAGATATTTTTTTCAGCCTCAGAACTTCTCCAAGCGTTATATACTTCCTTGTTGATATACACCTCTTTATTACTAACTTTGGCATATCCATGTTTAAACTCAGAGTCTCCAGCAGTCATCTTTTTAATCCGTGTCTGGTAAGAAGATTCTCCTAAACCAAACTCTGATTTAAACTGAGTCTTTGTTAACCAATTTTCATCAGCTAAATTAAGTGACATACACCCTCCTTTTTATCGAATTTTAAAATCACTAATGATTTTCAGGATTACTCTATTTGCTCTAGGAGAGGTATCTTTCCCTGTCATTATGTCTGCAAAGTCTCCTGAAGTAATCCCATACTGAGTCGCTAAATCAATTTGTAGAACTCCATTGTCCTCAATGAATTTGAGGATTTTTTCACGTCCAGTTACTGTTTCTGGCATTTGGTCACCTTTCTACTAGCTAATTTACTAGATAATTATTTAAGATAAACTAGCTTTTTTTACAGTTCACTCTTGACACATACTACAAAAAAGTATAGAATAAAAGCATAGTTAAAAGCCCTATTAAAACAAATATAAATCTGCCGGGAAGCTGTTTACTTTATTTTATAGAGGTATTTAGCTAGTAAATAAGCTAGTTTTATCTTACAAAACCAATTCTATACTTTTTTGTAGGTTCTGTCAAGAGTTAAACTATATTTTTTTGTATGTTTTTTTAAAGATAAGTGAGGAAAGCTTGATATGACTGTATTAGAACGAATAAAAATTTTAGCAGACAAAAGAGGAAAAACTTTAAGGCAAGTAACCGATGATTTAAATTTTAGTGAAAATTATCTTTATAGCCTCAAAAATAAAACTCCAAATGGGCAAACCTTAGAGAAACTCGCTGATTATTTTCACGTTACTGTAGACTACTTGCTTGGACGTGAAAATAGAGCAGATTATAAATTTGATAACGTTCCTTTTTCTGTTGATACAATAAAGCACAGTGATGGACAGTTTGAAATCAAGACTAAACACTTGGAATCTGTTGATCCAGATTTATTAAGAGATATTGATTTTGCTAAATCAAAAGTCCTAAATTCATTTAATGGAGACAGTGAAAATAACTCAAAAAGCAAACAATACACTGCATTTCGTATTGAACAATTTTTTATTGATGAATTAATTGCTCACGGAGTGGAAGTTATTAAACTTAAAGAAGAGTCTGAGTCTAAACCTATAGACTTGAAAAAAGTCATTAGTGAGAAAAAGCCAACTTCTTGGGATGATCCTCGTATTGACTGGAATGAGTGGGTTTCTTTTGATGGAAAACCTATTAGCGATGATGTTAAAAAAATGTTATTTGCAATCTATGCTGATAAATTAACAGATTAAAACGGAGGCCTCTATGAAAAGACAGGATTTAATAGAGTCCCTGATTTCTCGAATTGAGAATGAAAACATTGAAATCACATTTAATGATAATTTTCCAATTGATGCTGTTACAAATGTAAAACGAAGTTTTATGGTTATTAATCTTTCCATCGTTACACCATTCAAACTTGCTCACGAGCTAGTCCATATTTTTCATGGAGATACTCATAGGCAAGGGGAATGTGATACTACCAGTCCCCAGGAGAAGAGAACAAATAAAGAAGCTATACATTTCCTTTGGGAAGTATTTGAAAAAAGCGGGGGAACTTCTGAAAACATTTCACAATTTATCGAAATTACAAATTGCCCTGATAAACTAACAAAAATTATAATTCTAAAATCCAAAATAAAGGATTGGGACAAAGAAGAAATTCATACTCAAGTAGACGAATATTTAGAACACAGTGAAGAAGATCCTGAATATTGGAATATATATAAAATTATGGATGCTTGTCATATTGACTACAAATGGGAATGTATTGTAAAATCTTTTATAGAAGAATACAGGTTTAATTGGGCAAAACATAATCGTGCTATATAAGGAGAAAAAATGGATATATCTGTTGCTGATGAATTAATAAAATTAAAAGGATTGCAAGAACAAGGAGTAATTACCCAAGAAGAATTTGACTTGCAAAAAACGAAACTTTTAAATAATTCTAATGACGATGCTCTTGAAGAAACTTCAAGCAATAACATCAAATATGTTGGCTTTGGCAAACCATCAAATGCTAAACAACAGCGTATTGAAGAAATGGCAAAAAAAATTCAAAAGAAAAAAGCAGCTAAAAATAGCCCTATTTCTTGCACATATTGTAAAAGTCAAAATGTACAATTCATGCAAAATAAGAAAAAAGGTTTTTCTTTCAAAAAATTTGCTGCAGGTAATATATTAGGTGGAAATACAACAGCTGCTACCGTTGCTGGTTTTTCTGGCAAATCTGGTAAAAATGAATGGTATTGTAATGATTGCGGAAGAACATTTCTGAGTAAATAAAAAAAGCCGCCCAAGTTTGGCGACTGTGGGGCGGCTTTAGATCTAGTACAGAAACAACACGGTTTACGTGAAGTTTTCTTGTACTCTATTTTACAGAAAAAAGGAGTAGAAATCAAATGTGGGTAGAAACAACGCCAAATGGTAAATTTAAATACTGCGAACAATATATTGATAATCTCACAGGTAAAAAAAAGAAAGTATCAACAACTTTTCCCAAAAACACCCGGGAGACGAGAAGTAAAGCCCAAAAAATATTACTTTCTAAAATTGCAAAAAAACAGTCTGATGAAAATAAAGAAATCATTTCAATAACATTTGAGAAATTAATTGAAAAATGGCTAGATGTATATAAACATCAAATAAGATCTAGCACACTTGTTTCTGTAGAGTCTCACGTTGGACTTCTTAAGGAAATAATAGGTACAGATACGATTGTACATAAAATAACACCAATATTTTTAAATAAAAAAATTGAAGAATTGATGTTTCAAGAAGATGGTATTTCACAAAGTTATGCCACTACTTTAAAAAGTCGATTAAATAAGATATTTGAATTTGCAATCACACATGGTCATTTAAAATCAAATCCAGTTGAAAATATGAAAATTCCAAGAAAAAAGAAAGCAACTACAAAGGTCAATGATTTCTTTTTCGAGGATGATGAGTTGAAAAGATTCATGTCATATTTGAAGGAACATAATTATCGTTATTATCTTCTTTGCCAATGGTTATATCTAAATGGACTTAGAGGTGGAGAGGGGCTTGCTATGAAGAAGACAGATATAGTTATTAATGAAAACGAACAATACTGTAAAGTAAATGGAACTCTAGAATATCATGGAAAAAATATAGCAGAACAAAGCAAGTCCAATGAAACAAAAACCAAAGCTGGTGTCCGTGAAGTTGACTTAAGTTCAAAGGCTGTGGAAATTTATCGTGAAGCGCTAAAACTTTCAAAAAATAGTGATTTCCTCTTTTCTACTTCGAAAGGAACCCCAATTCAAGTCTCAGCGCTTAACACCTATTTCAGACAACATAAGGAGCAAATGGGATTTCCACAAGATAAAAGAATTTCCACACATATTTTTAGGCACACCCACGTTTCAAAGCTCGCAGAAATAGGTGTTCCGATATACGAAATTCAAAAAAGGGTAGGGCATGAAAATAGCGGCATTACACAAGATATTTATTTACACATAACTGGAAGAATGAAAGAAAAAACAAAAAACTTACTAGAACTACTCTAGTGAGTTTTTTAATTGCCCCCTTTTTGCCCCCTTTTTTTAATTCCAATAATTCCATGTCTTTTCCAAGTCATTAAAACAAAAAGAAAAACCGCTCAACAGAGCGGTTAATCGGCTTATTTACCTTTGTAACGTTCTGGGATACGAGCCGCTTTACCTTGCAATGCACGCAAGTAGTAAAGTTTAGCACGACGCACACGACCGTGACGGATAACTTCGATTTTTTCAACACGTGGAGTGTGAAGTGGGAAGATACGTTCTACACCAACACCGTTTGAGATTTTACGAACAGTGTAAGTTTCTGAGATACCAGAACCTTTACGTGCAATAACAACACCTTCGAACATTTGGATACGTTCACGAGTTCCTTCGACAACTTTAGCGTGAACACGTACAGTGTCTCCAGCGCGGAATTCAGGGATATCTGAACGAAGTTGACCTGCATTGATAGAATCGATCAATGAAATAGACATTTTTTTCTCCTTTTGCTCATCAATAAAGCCATTGGCCCAGCGGATAAACAGTTTTATTTATGCCAAATTGGCACTTATAACATTCTACCAAATTTATGCTTTCTTTTCAAGAGCTTTCTTTGGGTTTTTAGTAAAAGTCATTGTAAAAGTCGTTTGGTGTTCATCACTTTCAACAGATACCTCCCCTTGGTGTTGTTCGACTATCGTTTGGACAATCGCTAAACCAATTCCATGAACGCCACCAGCACCTTTATAAAAACGCTCGAAGATATGTGGCAAAGTCTCTGGATCAATTCCACTCCCATCATTAGCAACCGAAATCACCACTGCACCATCTTTTTTTGTACAGGTAAGTACAATTTCTGTTTCGACATACCGCATAGCATTGGAAACTAGATTACTTATTGCTCGTCGTAAAGCTTTATAATCACAAGTAAGAATCACCGCTTTTTTATCAAAAACTGTTGTAATTTTAATGCCTTTTTGCTCAGCAAATATCTCTTGCTCTTTCGCAATATCTTTCATGATTAGACGAACATCTTGGTAAACAAGCTCTTGATGCACACTTAGGCTGTCTAAGCGTGAGAGAGTTAGAAGATCTTCTACTAGCTCACTCATACGATCGGTCTCATAAAGTATTGTCTCACTTGCCTTTTTGGGATCCATCACCTCATAGGAAATCCCCTCAGCATAACTTTTTATTGCCATTAAAGGGGTCCGAAGTTCATGCGAGGCATTTTGAAAGAAGAGTTTTTGGTTTTTATCGTTATGATCCAATTGCCGAGCAGCAACATTCATATTATGTGCTAAAGTAGCCAACTCACGGTCCTGAAATGTTCCTTGATATTCAGTAAAATCTCCTTGGCCAATACGTGTCGCAAATTTCGCTAAAATTGATAAAGGCTTAATCAAGCGCTGCGTTACAAAAGTAACGGCTAGACTAAGGATGACAATGACAGCTAGGGCAACAGAGACCAAGAACAGGTTAACTGAGTTTGTAAAATTAATAATCCCGGTGATATCCACATATAGGACTTGATACTCTCCAGAACTTTGACGAATGGTTTCAATATAAAAGGTACTTCCTGACGTATCCAGACGATAATTTTTTACCTTACTCAGTGGAACTTTTTGATTTTTTAAAGCTTGTGCGATATTATTTGCTGTCTCTCTCTCAAAGTTACCAACTTTTTCCAAATCCTGTACTTCATAATTATCATTGATATTAAAAGCAACGGGGTGAGTATTAAAGCTTCCACGAGGTGCATCTTCTAAGTCCGCAGAGGTACTTCCTGAGGGTGGAGTAACTTGTGCTTGATAAATCCTGACTTGAGATAACTGCCGTGAGGCCGAATTGCTAATATAGCTGTTTATCAAGATATTAAAAATGAGGATAATCCACAGAAAAGCAAAGAAGACAAAACCAATATTTGTCAGAAGCAAGCGCGTCTTGATGCTGAGAGGTTTTCTCCTAATCATCATCGCTCCTTACTCTGCTTCTTCATTTTTTTGTTTTTCAAACTCGATTCGACGGAAAATAGCTTTAACACGCATCACCAACTCCATCGGACTGAAAGGCTTAGTGAAGTAATCATCACTGCCCAAATCCAATCCTGTCGCATAGTCTAAGTCACTGTCTCGAGCTGTCAACATAATAATGGGTACGATACTTTGTGCACGTAAAGCTTTCAAGATTGTAAATCCGTTAGAGCCAGGCATCATCACATCTAAAATAACAAAATCACTTGGCTCTTCATTAAAACGCTCTAAGAGATGATCACCAGTTGAGAAGTCCTCTACTTTAAAATCTTCTTTTTCCAAAAAAGCTTTGATTGCTAAGCGAATATTATCATCGTCATCCGCAATATATATTGTTTTACTCATTATATTTCCTCCTCATTAATCATGTCTACCAGTTCATGAATCAAATACATTCGATTATCTAATGCGTGAATCTGCTCAGCACATACTTGCAATTCATTACTTAAGTGATCTGGCATTTCACCGCCATATTTGTAGCGAACCTTATGTTCCAATGTCGCCCAAAAGTCCATTGCCGATGTGCGCAGTTGTATCTCGACACGACGAGCTTCATTATTAAAAAGCGGGCCAAGATTAACTTCTAGTATCATATGATAAGAACGATAACCACTCGGCTTTGGATGATTAAGATAATCTTTTTCACTGATCACATTGAAAGCTTCTTGATTTTTAATGATTTCTACGATTTCATAAATATTTTTGGCATAAGCACATATAATTCTTACACCGGCTATATCTGAAAGATTTTTTTCAGCTGCTTTTGCCGTTACAGGTAAGGCTTTTTTCTTCAACTTGCCTGCAATACTTTCGGGTGATTTAATTCTTTGCTTGATATGTTCTATCGGGTTAACAGGTTCATAAGCATTGTAATAAGCATTAAGATTAGAAAGCTCTGTCATGATGACTGCCAAAGCACATTCATATTTCACCAAATTTCGCTTGAGTTTCTCAAACTCTTCAACTTCAAAGCGGGTCGTTTTTATTTCTTTATTCATATTCATTTCCATTCTTGAAAGAGTTTTCACATATGTCTATTATACCAGAGGCTGCGAAATTTATCAGCTTTAGAAACTACTCTGTTCCCTTCCCACTTACGGTTGCAAATAAAATGAAAGGAGCCCATGCTCCTTTGAAGATAATTAAAATTATACAATTATAATCTTAAAATGCACTCAACTTAAATAGAGGACAAAAAAAGAGGAAATACCTCCCTCTTTTTTATATATTAAAATAAATGACTAAAGCTAAAATAGATAAAAGTGCTGTCACACACCAAAAGACAATATCAATCTTCCATTCACTCCAACCTTTTCCTTTACCAGAGAAGCCACCAAGTTCAAAATGATGGTGAATCGGCGTCATACGGAAAATACGTTTACCATGTGTTACTTTAAAGTACGAAACCTGCATCATAACAGAAACGGTTTCTAAGATATAGATAAAGCCAATCAAAAGGAGCGTCCATTCGACATGTAAAAGAATCGAAACGATGGCAATAAAACCTCCTAAACCAAGGCTTCCCACATCTCCCATAAAGATCTTTGCTGGTTTGTGGTTGAAGAAAAAGAAAGCAATCAAACCACCAATGACAGAAAGAATGATAAGTAGGACATCATATCGTCCTTGAGCAGCTGCAATTACAGCATATGCGCTGAGAGAGATAGCCACTGTGATACTGGCTAAGCCATCAATACCATCTGTAAGATTCACGGCATTTGACCAACCTACAAGCCAGAAGATAATGAAAACTGCAAAGAACCATCCTAAATCAATTTTCCACCCCAAGATATTAAGTACATTTGTACTATCCACCTGCATCAAGATAAGATAAGAAACAATACCTGTGGCTATTTGGGCTAAGAGTTTATGACTGGCTTTAAGCCCGCCATGATTTTTTTGGCTAAAGATTTTCATGAAGTCATCTAAGAAACCAATCAGAGAGTACATCGCTAATACCCACCATGCTGTGATGAACATAGGAGTAAATTGTGCAAAAATCAGAGCAAATACTGCTGAAACTAGGAGGGCTGCAACTACAAATACAAGACCTCCCATGGTTGGTGTGCCTGACTTACTTGCATGTTGTTTTACTTCTTCAAGAGTGGGTTGTCCCCCAAGTTTTTTCTTATGAAAAAACATAATAAAGCGTGGTATTCCAATTGCGGTCAAAACCAACGCGACTAGAGCTGCTAAAAATGCAGTGATTAACATAGTGCCTCCGACTGTTACTTAGAAACTTTGTTTCCTTTATTTATAGAGCTTACTCAGCTCAAAATTGAAAGAGGCGAAAATTTTCGCCTAATTCATTGTGACTGTGATTGTTTGATTGTCTTTAAGTTTGGTTCCCATTCCCACACTTTGTGTGTTCACATGGTCGCCAGAACCTTGATATTCAATTTTCAGATTGTACCATTTTGCGAGTTGCTCAACTTGTTCTTTAGACCATTTAAACATATCTGGCATGATATGATCGCCATCAGTAAGAAGCATGACAGGTGTATTTGCCCCAACTTCTTGCCCTTTAGCTACAGATTGTTTGGTTACTTTTGTACCTTGACCAATCACAATCGGTGCTAAAAGATTACGACGTAGACTATCTGAAACGTTACCTGGAGATTTCCCTGTGTAATCTTCGAGAGTAACTTTTCCAGCCTTCAGACCTGAAGTATCCTGTGGAGCTGCTTCTTGGTTTTTTATTTGCTCTGCGCGCGTAATCAAAGAATTAGCAACATCTGAGATATAAGTCAATGACCAAGTGCTTGATGGAATTTTGATATTCATATAGAAAATGAAATCTGGATTCTCTGGTGGATACATGGCAACTGCAGAATAAATATTATCTTGCATTCCCTTCATATAGCCACCTGTATCCGATGCAATCTGTGCTGTACCTGTTTTGACAGCCATTGTATTGCCATTAACCATGAAGAGCGGGCCAGGTTCATGCCCTTGCGATTCTACTGTCAGATAAGAAGTTCCCCATGTTGGGTCAGTATTAACACCTACCATCAAATCTTTTGTTTTATTTATCGCATCTTCGGACACCGGACGTCCAACAACTTCTGCCTTACTTTGCAAATAGGTATTTTTATCTTTGTCTACAATTTTATTCACAACATGAGGTTCAAGCATTTCTCCTTTGTTTGCAAAGCTTGTCCAACCACGTAGAAGTTGAATTTGTGTTGTACTGATACCTTGCCCAAATGAAGATTGGATTTGAGATACTGGGTTATCGTCAGGAAGAGCACCAAACTGTTCTCCACCCATCCCAATACGGGTTGGAACACCGAATTTAAAGCGGCGCAAGTAGCTGTCCCAGAGGTCGCTACCCATATTTTGAACAATCCGTGTCATTCCAGCATTACTAGACATCATGAACCCTTGAGCAAAAGTAACTGTTGATGGAAGTTTAAAAGTTCCATCTTCGCTTTCATTGGCATCCCAGTCATTAATAACGACATCATAGAGATTGACACGACGGAAGTAAGAGGCATTCAGATCCACTTTATTACTGTCCAAAGCTGAAGCCATCAAGAAAGTTTTCATAACAGAACCAGGTTCAAATTGTGACTGGTAAAGCATGCTGTTCTCTGTGAAATGTGGCTGTTCCCGCGCTGCTTTATCATTAAAGTTATTGGCGGTAATTGTTGGACGCTGTGTTGTAGCCAAGATGTCACCTGTGTGTGCATCCATCAGTGTGGCAGAAAGTTGCTGACCACCTGACTTTTCTACAGCTGTATCCATCAGCGATTCAAGATTACCTTGCAAACGGGCATCTAAGGTTGTATAAAGATCTTGACCATTTTTTACCTGCTTGCTTACTGTTGTTGTTCCTGGTAAGGGACGACCATAACGGTCTTTCTCATAAGTTTCCTCACCATTTGTACCGCTGAGAACATCATTAAACGAGGCTTCTAAGCCGTTGATTCCAACCAAACCAGAGGCAGAATCCCCAGGCGTTTTCAAAGAAGCTATACCTACAAATTGTGAAGCGTAATTTGGTTCTGGATAAGAACGTGTCAAGTTAGGTGTGAAACCAATACCTACTAATCCAGCATTCTCTGCATCTTTTTTTATCTTTTCCATTTTAGCGAGAGGAATCTTTGTTCCTGCCGAACCAAATTGGACTTGAGCTTTTCCAGAATTGAGTTGTTGCTCAATCAACTCCTTGTCAATTCCCAATTCTTTATTAAGAAATTCTGTAACTTTCGGAAAGTCAGCCTCATCAACATAAAGCTTATTATTGTTATTGTCGACTTGTGTCTTATCGAGCACAGCATAAATCGTGTAATCACTTGCATCAACTGCAAGTGGCACACCATTTCGGTCAAAAATTGTGCCTCGCTTAGCATAAACAGTCGTTGTGTTTAAATAGTTCGTCTTAGCCATTTCGGAGATGTTTACACCACCGATTTGATTCACTGTAATAATCCAGACAAAGCGAAATATAAAAATCGCAAACAGAGCAATAGCTACTACAAATAGACTTTTACCTACATGTTTACGATTTTGTTCAGGTCTTTGATGACTTTTTTTCGCTTTTTTCGAAATACGTCTGAAAGGGAGAGTAATTATTCGAAAAATATTTTTCATTTTGTCGCTTTCAATACATTATCAGAATTGTAGGAGATACCATACTTATCCGTAACTTTTTGTAATTTGTCTTGGGATGTTAACTCCTGAATTTTCTGGTCATACTCAGAATTTTTTTGCTCTTTAACAGTAATTTGACTGTTATAGTGCAAGGTACTACTTTCAATTTCTTGCGTTTTTGTTTGAATGAAGAGTTGAGTAACCGCAAGCATCAAGGCTACGACTACCATAGAAAGATAAAATACTTTTTCAACCCCAGAAAATCTTTTGAACTTTTTGGCCAAAACTTCTGGTGCTAATGAGTCTTTTGAAATCGCATAGCTGTCCTTTTTGGCCGCTGTTTCAATGTCAAAATATTCTTTAGGTTGCGCTGCCATATTTTCTCTCCTCTCTCCTTTTTCATCAGTTTTAATCTTTTTGTTTTTCAGCCACACGAAGCTTAGCACTGTGCGCTCTATTGTTAAAAGCAAGTTCTTCTTCACTCGCAAGAACGGGCTTACGATTGACTAACTTGAGTTTTGCTTCCATATCTTTCGGAATCATAGGAAGTCCTTTCGGCACGTCAACTGTGCTGTATTCTTTAAAAATTGTTTTCGTTAAACGATCCTCTAAAGAATGGAAAGTAATCACACTTATTCGTCCAGAAACGTTAAGCAGATCAATCGCTTCTTCTATTGATTCTTCAGCTGCTCCTAGTTCGTCATTTACTTCGATTCGGATTGCTTGAAAAATACGCTTGGCAGGATGGCCTTTTTTCTTGAGCTCTTTTTGAGGAAGTGCTGACTTAATGATATCCGCCAGCTCTGTCGTCATTTCAATAGGTTGAAGCTTACGTGCTTGTTCAATCTTTCGAGCAATTTGCTTTGAAAACTTCTCTTCACCATAGCGGTAAAAGATGCGTACTAAATCCTCATAAGGATAGTCATTTACAACTTCATATGCAGAAAGTGCTTGAGATTGATCCATTCTCATATCTAATCGTGCTTCCTTCTTATAAGAAAAACCACGTTGGCTGTCATCAAACTGTGGGCTTGAGACACCTAAATCATAAAGAATACCATCAATTTTTGTAACTCCTAAGTCTGCAAGACTTGAACGTAAGTAGCGGAAGTTACTCTTTATCAATGTCACCTTGTTTTCCGCCAAAGCAGCTTTAAGACGAACCTTTGCATTTTCGTGGGCAGTATCATCTTGGTCAAATGCGTAGAGATGACCTGTTGTCAACTTACTCAAAAGATACTCACTGTGACCTGCACCACCAAGAGTTGCATCCACATAGATGCCATCAGGTTTCACCTCAAGCATATCAACAGTTTCGTGTAGCATTACAGTATCATGCTTGAATTCCATGTTTACAAGTTTACAGGCGAAAAACGCCATCCTTCCCTAATAGCTAATATTCATTATAACATTTTTCTCCAAAATGTATAGTGGTTTACAATATATTGTAAACTTTTTTTCTCTTGTTCTTAATGTTTGGTCTTTCGACGCATATACATGGCGTTTGCCATTTTATAAAGAAGTTTACTTACAGGGAGGTCAAACTCGCCTACATATTCCTCAATACGTGGATTGAAGTGCTTTTTAAACTTCAATAATCCATCTTTTTCGGAAAGGGAATTTTCAAGGCCACCCATATTCAAAGTATTTGCTCCATTTTCAAATGCATGTTGAATTGTTTCAAACCATACTAGATAAGAAGGATAATATTTTTGGAATGCTGTATCTGTCCCAGCATAAAGGGTTTCAGCAGCGCCAAAAGCATTGATAGATAAAGTTCCTGCTACCGGAATAATCTCTCCTTTTTCTGCGATAAACTGCGTAATGTCCGCAACGTTTTTCTCAGCAATAGCAAGTTCTTCAGTTAAAGTTTTTAAGCGTTTTTCATTTTTGGCTTTTGCTTGATTATCTTTAATCTTTTCAACATTTGCTTCCATATCTTTTTTTACCTTAGCCATATTAAATTTTACTAAAGTAATAAAAGCATCCGATCCATAGGTGTCTAAAAGTTTTGTATAATAATCAGCATTACGAAGACTTACGTTTTTACGTGCTTCTGTCTTCTTCATCAATTCAGCAAAAACAGGAACTAACTCCTTTCCACCAAAAGTAACTTCTGGATAAGAATTGCGTGCTTTGCGAATAAATTGACGTGTTTTTTTATCTAAATTTTCTTCTGAAAAATCTTCTTTATAAATGACAGCATTGTAGCGAGGCTGAATCGTATCATGCATTTCTGTAGTACGTCCAGTATACTCAACACCTGCACTTGTTAAATTCGTCAGAAGATCATATGCATCGTCAAATTTGTAAGCCGGATCAAACTTGATAAAAAGTGCTTTTTGACTTTTACCAAATTTTTTCAATTCTAACAGAACAAACTTTAATAAAGCTTTATCTGTATAATCCATCAAAATTCCGCGTGGGATATAAAACATTGTGAATCCCAATGGAAGAGGGCGAATCAGGACCAAGCTACTTGCAACCAGCTTATCATCTTGATAAAATCCAATGATTTCCGATTTCCAACTGCTTTTGATGGTCGCCCATTTTGAGGTTTGTAAAAGGTTTGGCATACCAGAGGCAGCAACAAACTTGTCATGTAGTTGAGGATCGAGTCCAATTTTTACTGTGTACATATCTCTATTCTATCAAAAATTATTAAAAAAAACAGGCTCAGTTTGAACCTGTTTGACCAACTGGGGTAGCTGGATTCGAACCAACGCATGAGGGAGTCAAAGTCCCTTGCCTTACCGCTTGGCTATACCCCACTGTCTATCTTTCGACAACAGTAAATATTTTATCAAAATCATGAGAGGATTTCAAGGATTAACTCTAACCTCTGAGATATAAAATAAAATTAGGCGCCTAAATTATAGGCTTTGATTGCTTCTTCCATGGCATCTGCAAAATTTCGGGTAACCGCCAGTTCTTTACCAGAAGCCACAACAACAAAACTACCATTTTCTTCATTAATATCAGCGATGATTTTTTTACCTGATTTGACTTGAACACCTGTTTTTGTGTCAATAACTTCAATTTCTGTATCTTTTTTCTTCGACATCATCAGTCTCCTTTATCCTTCATATCTAGAGATTTCCATCTCAACTTTTCAATGATACCATTTTGCCGAGTTTTTGTCACGCTGTTTTTGTTCGTGTGAGTCTTCCCTTTTAATTGCACTGTACCTTATTGTCAAACATATCCAATAATTTGAAATAAAAAAAGGAATACCCCAAGAGGCATTCTTTTTATTTTCTTATGAAAGTTCTGCTACAACTGCCTTCAATTGAGCTTTTGTTTGAACACCGACAACTTGTTTCACCATTTGACCGTCTTTAAAGAAGATCAAAGTTGGAATGCTCATAACGCCAAAAGCTTGAGGTGTTTCAGGATTTTCATCAACGTCTAACTTACAAATTTTAAGTTCAGACTCGTCAAGTTCTTCTCCTAATTGTTCAAGAATTGGAGCTTGCATACGACAAGGACCACACCAAGTTGCCCAAAAATCTACTAGTACCAGTCCTTCTTTGATTTCTTCTTTAAATGTAGCATCAGTAATGTTATATTCCATTTTTCGTTCCTCGTTCTTTATTATGAGTACATTCTAGCGAATTTTTATCTACTTTACAAATATTATGATTGTTTTTATATTTTGAGTCATTTCAAGGTTGCAATTGTTGCGCCACTTCCGCCAGCGTTCACAGGAGCATACTCATAACTCTTAATATGCCGATGTTTTTGCAGCTTCTTCTGTACCATTTCACGAATCACACCAGTTCCGATACCATGAACAATGGTAATTTGTAATAAGTTAGCAAGCAAGGCCTGATCAATATAGTTATCCAATTCTAGCTCTGCTTCCTCATATCTCATACCACGTAAATCAAGCTGTGCTTTCACTTTATTGCTTACTTTTCGGGTTACGGCTTTCGTTTTTGCAGGTTGGTTCTTAGCAAGCTCTTCCTCTGTTAGCTCAAATTCATCTTCTTGCAGTTTGGTCATTATTGATCCCATTTGCACCTGCCAACGTCCATCTTTTTCAAGACGAATAAGTTTTCCACGTTGCCCATATGCTGTAACCACCACTTCAGCTCCTTGCTTCAACCCACGTTGTGCCTTAGCTTTCTTCAAAACTTTGTTTTTACTGTAATCAACAGATGGAACTAGGTTTTCAAGCTCGCTACGGGCTGCAATGATTTCGTGAGGTTTAAGCTGCGCTTTATCATTCAATGTTTTGAGAATTTCTTGAGCTTCTTGACTCGCCTTTTTCACAACTTCTTGGGCTTCTTGTTTTGCCTTCTCTAGCTCATGCTCACGCTCTCGATTAATCTGATCATAAACCTTGGTTAAATCTTTATGAAGATTTATATTTTCTCGTTCTAACTTCTTAATATTGGCTGCTGCTTCTGTTACTTCACGCGTTTTTTCCTCTAAGCTTGCGATCATATGATTGACATCGTGTTCCTCATCAGAAACCAAGTTACTAGCCTCCTGAATGATTTGGTCTGACAAACCTAAACGTCGTGAAATTTCTAAAGCATTTGAGCGACCTGGTACACCCAGCTGCAGACGAAAAACAGGGCGCATTTTATCGATATCAAACTCCATGCTCGCATTAAGAACTTCAGGTGTTTCAACACCATATGCTTTAAGTTCTGGATAGTGCGTACTCGCCATTGTCTTCACATGTTTACCACGTAAATATTCTAAAATTGCAATGGCCAAAGCGGCACCTTCTTTGGGATCCGTCCCTGCACCAAGTTCGTCAAAGAGCACCAATGCGTTATGATCTGCCTTGTCTAGAATAGCGACAATATTGGTCATGTGACTAGAGAAAGTCGAGAGACTTTGCTCAATTGACTGTTCATCCCCAATATCCGCAAAAATATCCTGGAAGACATGTGCACGACTGCCTGTACTGGTAAGAATAGGCAAACCAGATTGCGCCATAATAGTAAGCAGACCTACAGTTTTTAGGGTAATTGTTTTACCCCCAGTATTTGGTCCCGTAATTACAATTGTGTTTAAACTACTGTCAAATTTGATGTCATTGGCCACAACTACATTTGGATCAATCAAAGGATGACGTGCCTCATAAAAACAGATGTCTTTGTTTTGGGTTAACTCAGGAATACTAGCCTTATGCTTCAATAAGTAGTTATACTTGGCTTTAATCAAGTCGAGATGACCTTGTAACCATGCATTTTGCCGAATATCCAAACTGTAGGGTTTAAGTTCTTCACTGACTGCTCGAAAAATTCGAAGCATTTCATTTTTTTCTTCGATTTTCTTTTGGTTTAAATTATTGTTAAGCGAAACGGCAGCATTGGGTTCAATATAGAGTGTTTGTCCTGAGGCAGACATATCATGCACCACACCTGCTATTTTATTTTTACTGTCTGCACGTACAGGCAACACTTGGCGATCATTACGAACCGTGATTAAATTTTCAGTGAGAGAACCTGCATTTTTAGACAAAAGTTCCTGCATCACCTTTTTAATATCTGACTGATAACGTTTAATGGCTGAACGAATGTGCATCAGTTCAGCAGATGCATTATCATAAAGTGAACCAGAGTTATCAAAAATTTCAAGTGTTTTATGTACAGGAGAAAGATCTGAGAATTTTTGGATGAGTTCCTCAAGTGTTGGTATTTCAACATTCTCTGCTTCGTCAAAATAACGCAGAATATTAAGGCCTTGTTGGACAACTTTTTTTATTTCAACAAACTCTCGCCCACTCAATTGAGCATCTAACTCTAAGCGGCGTAAAATTTCACTGATATCTGCTGTTTTCGAAAGATGAATTTGTCCATTTTCTTGAGCTAACTTTTCAAATTCTGCCAATTCATCAAATAAGTTTTGGATTTTAGTGGCATCAGAGAGGGGTTCTAGTTCTTCCAACTCTTTTTTACCTTGAGCGGTTGTTAAAAAGGCCAAGAATTGCTCTTTGACCTTGTCAAATTCTAAAATTTGGATAATTTTTTTATTCATAAATTCTAAATATTACCTATTATATTTTCAATAAATATATTTTTCAGCATCCCCGAAGAAATCGGAGTGTGGCTAACCATCAAGCGAACCAAAGCGGAAGCATTCAAATGGTTTTGAACAGTGGGCATGGGTACAAGCGCAAGTAAAGTAACAGCCATTTGTAGGCCGAAATAAGTTGCTCCGAATGCAAGAACACCTGCGATAATTTTTCCAGTTTTTCCGAAGGGTTGCAAACGTGTAATGTGGACAAAAAGTCCGAGTAGACGTATCACCGCATAAGAAATAACGAAAATAATCATAAAAGCAAGACCAGCATAGAAGGCATCATCGATTTGGAAAAGCAAGTTATTATCAAAAAACAGTAATCGTGAATCTGCTGTTGCACTGGAGAAAGGTACCCACATCGTTAATTTTGAAGCAAGTTCCTTATAATTTAAGAAGGCAATAATTGCAGATATAATGATCCCCAAGCTATATAAAGCCTGTAAGACTAGACCTCTTGAATAGCCAACCAGAAAGGCCCATATAAGTAATATTAAGATAAGTAAGTTAATAAGCATAATGTTTTCCTAAATTTCTGTAAATCATTCGTTTACTACCCATTATACCTTATTTTCTCCTCATTTACCAAACAGGCTTGAAGAATGTCCTTTTTGTAAGCTATGGCTAAATTCAAGCTTTTGAGTCATATCATTGATTGCCAGTACAGCTTCTCCAAAACCAACTGACATTAAGGGAGCTTTCCCATCGTAATCACTGGCATCTCCCGCTACATAAAGACCTGCGAGATTTGTCTCTTGTTGGCGGTTAGCTGTTATTCTTCCTCTACGACTTAGTTCGAGTTCTTCATTTAAATCAACATGGTTTGTCATCATTCCATAGTTTACGAGTATTTTATCTACTGCTAAATGATTGAGCTCATCGGATTTTACACGTTGCAACTTAAGGCCTTCAGGTGATAGCTCCTGCGGAAGATAAGGGGTATGTATTTCAACGGTTGATTGTTCCAGCTCTGCCACTGTTAAAGCATGGGCTCGGAAAGAAGGTCGACGATGAATAAGGTGAACTTTGCTGGCAACTTTTTCCAACATCAGTGCCCAATCCAGTGCACTGTCTCCCCCACCAAGAACCGCAACTTCTTTTTCACGATATTCTTCTAAGTTTTGAATAAAGTAATTCAATTTCCCTAATGCATGAAGTTCTTCTTCTTGCTCGAGATTAAGCTTACGCGGACTGAGCAAGCCAGATCCTGTTGTTAACAATACTGCTTTCGAATGATGTGTACTTTTACTTGTTTGCAGTACAAAATGCTTATTTTCCTCTTCTTGGCTAATATTTTCAACTTTTTCATCTAAATATAGTTCATGTGGCACGCGAGCAAGTTGTGCCAAAAGGTTGGCCGTTAGATCTGCTCCTGAAATCTCAGGCAAACCTGCTATATCATATATCATTTTATCTGGATAAAGTGTTTGAGGTTGACCGCCAGCTTCTTCTAGAGCTTCGATTATCTTGACCGTCATCCCCCGCATCCCAGCATAAAACCCGGCATAAAGTCCAACAGGACCAGCACCGATAATTGTTAAATCGTATAAAGTTTCCATGCCTTCATTATAGCAAATTTGTCAAAAGTTTTTTACATTTTAAATTCCATCCATCTTTAACACAAAAAACCGACGAAACGATTTCGTCAGCTTTTTAAGTTAAACACGCCCTAATATTTTTTTCATACCTTGAATAAGTTTATATTTTACAGGGTTTGGATAGTAGGAGAATTCTCCTACTTTTTGTGTGATATAGCCCCCAAAATTTTGCTTAAATTTCAAAACACCATCACTGCCATCAAAGTTTCCTGAGATACCATAAAAATTATAGGTTTTCATCTGACGCTCAATTGCATGAAGCATGGCTGTATGCTGCATAAGGAAAGGGCCACCTAACTTGCCATAAGCGCCGTCAGATCCACCATAAAGGTAAAGAAATTCTTGATTGACTTCAATAAAGACACCAGCTGCAATTGCGACTCCATCTTTATAAGTAATCAAAAATTCGATTTTATTGCCAAAAGCCTTATAAAGTTCTTGATAATAGGCCAAATCTTTGGTTGCAAAATGACGCTTTTCACCTGTGTTACCAATCAAACGTTCCACTTCAAAGAGTTCTTCATAAGTAGCTATTTTAACTGTTACTTCATTTTTTATCGCTTTTTTAACGTTACGTTTTGCGTTAGAGTTGTAACTCTTGAGAAGTTCTTCTTCACTGTGTATTTCAGAAAGATCTTTGATGTATTGCCATTCGGCAACGGCATCCTGCTCTTCATAACCCACATGTCGCCCATTGTAAGTTAAGCCAAGCTTTTTCATTTCTGAAATGAAAGACTCATTAGCTTCTTGAAGCTCTTGACCTTTGCTGTCATAAACCATATAGTCGACAGCTGGACGTATCTTCACTTCTAGAGCTTGCTGATTTTTCGCATATTTTTTTAATTCTTGAATAAAACAGTTATAGACCATCTGATCAAAATTGCCAATAGGGCCAAAGTTAATTTCCAACTTTGCACCGCCTGAAACAGAAACAGAAGTCATAAGTGCTGCCATTTTAATCTGGTCATTGACTTTTACAGCGAGGAAAATCGGTTTATAACCACGTTTTTCCAACATTTCTGCCATTTGTGGGGTTTGTAAAAATGACTCCGTTTTTTCAGCTGCAAAAGCTGTAAATTGTTCTTGTGAGATTTCTAAGAATTCCATTATTTTCTACCTAAAAGTGTCTTAACCATACTTAAAACTTTGTGTTTAACTGGTTTTGGATAATAATTGAAATAACCAACTTTACGTACAACATACCCTGCAAAGTTCTGTTTGAAGTGCAGAACACCATCTGTACCGTCAAAAGTTCCAGCTACTCCAAAGAAATTATAACTTTTCACGCCTTTATCAAGGGTTTTCTTCATTACGTAATGCTGAATAGCAAACGGCGCATATAGCTTTTTAAAAGCTTCATATGATCCACTAAACAGATAGATAGTTTCACTTGCACCATAGATAAAGAGTGATCCCGCTAAGATAATATCCTCGCGCCCATGTTGAACAATAAATTCACGCGCTTCTGCTAAACGAACTTTTTGAGTTTCTAGCTGGCTTTCTAACTCTTTGCGTTTACCTTCTTTTTTCGTTTTTTCAATCTGTCCAGTAAGTTTATCCATTTGAGCTAAAATTGCCGCTTCATAGTCTGCGAAATTAATCTCAGCCACTAAAAACTCTGCCTTGTCGCCAAAAGTTTTATAAAGACTTTGGTAGTAAGGCAAATCATGATCATCATAACCACGGCGTTCCGACGTTTCTGAAGTAATCTTTTTGAACTTATCAAGTTCTTCATAAGCTAAAGGACGCACTCGAATCCCAAACTGTTGGGTTTTCTTAACAGAGTATTGTCCATCTTTCGTATAAGATTTTAAAAGTTTTTTATCATCTGCGATATCAGAAAGATCTTTCACATAGTGCCATGTAGACTCGCCACGTTTGTTGTAACCAACTTCTAAGCCCGTATGTTCGTAATTCAACTCCTGCATTGATTGAATAAACTGCTTGTTTTCGGCAGTCAACGCATTACCTGTACTATCAAACTCTTGATAATTTGTATTAGGAATAACTAAAAGTTCCATGCCACCATGGTCTTTAACAAACTGACGTAATTCTTTGTAGAAAAACTTTTCTACGTCTTCTTGGTACTCTTGGTAAATTGGGCCATACTGGATTTCGTAGTGTTTTCCTCCAGTCATATTTTTTGCGCCCAAAAGAGCAGCCATTTCAATTTTATCTGATTGGACAGCCAACAAAGTTACTTCCCAGCCGTTTGCCATCATCAGCTCTGCCATTTCAGGAGTCTGTAAAAAACTCCCTTGGCTTACATTTTCATTGAATTGAGCGAATTCTTCAGCTGAAATTTCTCTTAATTTATAATTCAAAACATATCCTTATTTCTTTAGTGATTTTATTTATTATAGCAAAAAAGACTGAATATTTCAGCCTTTCCTTCTAAATAGAAGTGTTTTTTCCTTTTGTAAAAGTTGATCTTTGTCTTGAAGTAAAACAAAGAGGAGAGTAATAATGAAGACAAAGTCAGCAAGGAATAGAAGATAATTGAGCAATGAAAAATCATGAATTCCAAAGCTAACAGCATCTACAGCGTGGCTTATATTGCTCAATAAGAACAAAGACAAAGCTACAAAAAAGATTAATCCAATCCCATAATTGGATAAACCAGTATCGCGTAAGCGACGTGTAAATAATGCAAGTGTGGGTAACAAGAAGCCGACTGCGATAAGAAAGAGTAAGGCAAGCATCATCCAGGTCGCAATAAATGCACCTCCGAAGAGGATGTTTTCAAAGAAATGAATCCCCACAAACATTACTCCTAGCACTGCAAATACCAGAGCAAATATCAGTTGAACAAACCAAAAACTTAGGCGACTTGTTCTTCCTCTGAAGGAAACATAACCGAGAAAATAGTTTTTGATCGCTTGCAAAAAGTTTTCTTTACCATTTTCTTCTATCCGTGCTGGTCCATAAGTTGGTGCTGAAAATTCTGGTAAGTCCGCTGCAGCTTGAGCACCAGGCAGAGCATTCAAAATAAGAATACCGAAGAAACCACCAAAAGGAGCTAGAATTACAAAAATCAATTCCCAAGGAAGACTAACATCGCGTAAGCGACGTACGGCTATAGCCAAGAAAGGGCAGAAAGCCACTAGACCATAACATATCCATAAAGCAATGAAAAAATATGAAAATACAGACCACAAATCTGGTAAAACATCACTTGATAAAAGATGGAACAAAGTGGCAAAGGCAAGTAGGACAACTGTCACTAAAATATGGCCTAACATTGCGAGCCAATAGTCTTTTCGACTGGTTCTTTCTTTAAAAGAAATATAGCCTAACCAAAATTTTTGATAGGATTGTTTGAACTCTTTCAAATTAAACATAATCTCCTCATTTCATTAATAATCGTTTTGCTTGCGCGAGAGCTTCTACTGTTATGTCATCTCCAGCTAACATTTTTGCTACTTCTTCAACTCGCTCTTCCAGTTTCAATTTTCTTACTGTTGAAGTAGTGACATCATCTGTCGACGCCTTTTCAATATAAAATTGTGTATCCGCAATAGCCACCACCTGTGGTAAATGTGAGATAGCTAAAACTTGACCTGCTTGAGCGATTTTATAAATTTTTTGAGCAATAGCTTGGGCTACTCGTCCAGATACACCTGTATCAACCTCATCGAACACAATCGATGTTTTATTTTCACGTCTTGAAAAACTTGATTTAATAGCAAGCATCAAGCGTGAAAGTTCGCCTCCTGAAGCCGTTTTGGCCAAGGGTTTGAACCCCTCACCTGGATTAGTTTGAATATAAAACTCTACTTGTTCATTACCCTTGCTTGAGAATTTCCCACTCTCAAACTGTACAGAAAAATCAGCTTTTTCCATATACAAATCAGCAAGTTCCTTTTTAATATCTGTCTCTAATTCTTTCGCGATTGCATGACGTGCTGTGTTAAGATGTTCACTTGCAATTAGTAATTCTGCTTGCGCTTCTTTCAGTGCTTCCTCAAGGCTCTCACTATTTTCAGTTCCACCCATCAAATCTGAGAGTTCAAGTTGGATTTTTTCCAAGGTTTTCAACACGTCAGAAAGTTCTGGACCATATTTTTTTCGCAAAGTATTCAAAATGAGAATTCTCTCTTCGATTTGCAAAAGTTCTGTGGGATTAAACTCTATACCTTCAATTGCTGTTGATAACTTGGTTGAAACTTCCTCAAGCAAGTAATAAGCATCCATCGTTTTATCAGACAAATCTTGGTAATCTTGATCAAATTCTGCAACATTTTCGAGTTCTGCCATGGCTGTACGTATTCCGCTCAGACTTGAAAAATCACCCTCTTCATCGTCTAAAGCCAAATAGGCTGTATTTAAAGCATCTGCTATATTTTTAGCGTTGTTCAGCTTATCACGGCGAATCTGCAATTGCTCATCTTCTTTTAGATCAATCTCAGCTGCTTCAATTTCTTCAACTTGAAACTGCAAGATTTCGATACGTTGGGCAAATTCTTGTTCGTTCTTTTGACGTGTTTCAAGTGCTTGACGAATTTTTTTATAATGCTCAAACTTAACTTGGTATTCTGCCTTAATTTGTTCAAAATTTTCATCACCAAACTCATCAAGAAGTCGAAGATGGTGTTTAGCATTCATCAATTCTTGATTGTCATGTTGCCCGTGAATATCAACCAAAAGCTCGCCGATTTCACGTAAGGTAGTCAGATTTACCATTTGCCCATTCACCCGACAAACAGAGCGCCCATTAGCAAAAATATCACGGCGTAAAATGAGCTCAGTACTTCTTTCAAGGCCCAAGTTTTCTAACTTTTGATCCAACTCTGCATTTTTCCCTGCAAAAAATAGACCTTCAATTTCGGCCTTATCTTTACCTGTACGGACAAAATCACTGGAACTCCGTCCACCGAGTAAAAGTCCCATAGCATCAATAATGATTGACTTACCAGCGCCTGTCTCCCCAGTCAAAATGGTCATCCCACTTTCAAAAGAAAGATGAATCTCTTCGATAATCGCAAAGTTCTTGATAGAAATTTCTTGTAGCATACTTTTTCCTTTTACAAACTTAATTCGTCATAAACGGTATTTGCTTGCCGTCTTGTTTCACAAATAATCAAAATACTATCATCGTCCGTCATAATAGAAAAAATCTTCTTATTGTAACGATTGATGAGGCTTTTTTTAATCACACTGGTCGTCCCTGGTTTAGCAGTGATTGAAATCATATTATCATGCATCTTCAATTCTAAGATGGCCTCATTGGCTAACTCATTATGCAGCAGGTCCTTTTGTTCTTCATCATGTTGTTGGGGCAATGCGTAACGATAACCCCCACGACTTCCAGGAATTTTAATTAGGGCAAGTGACTTAATGTCACGAGAGACTGTGGCTTGTGTCACATCAATATCATTAGCCAAAAGATCTTGGACAAGCTCATCTTGTGTTTGTACTTCTTTAGTTGTGATGAGTCTTGAAATAAAATCAAGGCGTTCTTCTCTTCTCATACTAATGTTTCCTTTTCTGTTTGGAGTACAGCTTCAATATCAACAAGAGGCGCCACTGTAGCTGTCTCTTCTTTTTTTAAGTGCACTAGAAATTCAACATTTCCTGCGCCACCTTTAATTGGTGAAAAGGTGAGATTTTTGACTGAAAATCCAGTACTCAAAGCTTTTTGAATCACTTTGTCAATCGTTTGCTTATGAACCTTTGGATCTTTAATGATACCATTTTTCCCCACTTGCTCACGACCAGCTTCAAACTGTGGCTTGATCAAGGCAGCCACATCACCATCTTGAGCTAAAATATCAAACAAAGGCGGTAAAATCAAGTCAAGTGAGATAAAGCTCACATCAATCGAAGTAAACTCAGGTTGTCCTTGCGTAAAATCATCTAAGACAGCCTTGCGGAAGTTAAACTGTTCCATAACAACCACACGCTCGTCTTTACGAAGTTTCCATGCCAGTTGGTTTGTCCCGACATCGAGGGCATAGACACGTTTGGCGCCGTTTTGTAGCATAACATCTGTAAAACCACCAGTTGAAGCTCCAATATCCAAGCAAGTTTTATTTTCTACAGAAAGTCCAAACTCTAAAAGAGCTTTTTCTAATTTCAAGCCACCGCGACTCACATATTTAAGTTTTTCACCTTTGAGTCTTAGTTCTGTTGCTTCTTCTATCTTTTGTCCTGGTTTGTCAAAGCGTTCCCCTGACTTGGCATCTACTACTAAACCAGCCATAACTCCCCGTTTTGCTTGTTCTCGCGTTTCGAACAAGCCTTGATTTGCTGCTAAAACATCTACTCTTTCTTTCATTTTATTTCTAAACTTTCTATAATTTCGACAATTTCAGCACTTGAAGTTATTTGTGCCAAATCACTTTTCACAGCCGTTAATAATTCTTCTAAAGCTTCTTGAGCTCCTTTTAATCCGAGTAAGGCCACATAGGTTGACTTTTCTTCTGCTTGGTCCTTTCCAGGCGTTTTTCCTATTTCTTCAAATGTTCCCGTAACATCAATAATATCGTCACGTATTTGGAAAGCTAAGCCTAGATTTTGACCAATTTCTCTTAGTTTTGCGATTACTGCTTCAGACTGTTCAGCAATAATTCCAGCAGCAACAAAAGGAAAGGTTAACATTCTTCCTGTTTTCAAATGATGAATTTTCTTTACTTGCTCTAAAGATAATGTTTTTCCTTCGCCATCCATATCTAAAATTTGTCCAGCAACCATACCCAAAGCACCGCTTGCAAAAGAAAGTTCTTTGACTAAGGAAACAACCATTGCAGCTGGTAAAGAAGCAGTAGCCAATAGATAGTAGGGATCTAAAAAGAGCGCATCTCCCGCCAATATCGCTGTTGCTTCATCAAACTTTTTATGATTGGTGAGCTGACCTCGGCGGTAATCATCATTATCCATAGCGGGTAGATCATCATGAATCAAGCTGCCCGCATGAATCATCTCAACAGTTGTCGCCACTTGATAATGTGCTGTTTCAAGTGTAACTCCTAGTGATTCTAACATCTTCAGAAACAAAAGTGGACGAATTCTTTTACCTCCTGCAGCAAGTGAGTAAGTCACAGCATTTGCAAGATGTTGAGGAACATCAGCTTTTTTATAAAATTTTATCAGCTCTTGATTGAGCCTATTCATATCGGTAATCATTAGTTATATTATCCCATTTCACAGAAATAATGTCCAATAGAAAATAGAGTACCTCACTCTTACATAATTTCTCAATACGAAAAAAACGTTCTTTAAAATAAGGAACGTTTACGTGCACTTAAGAATTATAGACCGAGTTTGCCTTTTAAGCCATCTACGAGCCCTTGAGCTTGTTCTTTCATATTTTCTGGAGTATATTTATCCACTTGCTCATCAATAACTTCTTCTGCTTTTTGCTTTATATCCTCTGGCACGTTTGAAGCCAAATCTTTTGCTTTATCTACAAGGTTATTTAAATCCATAATTTCTCCTTTTTTATAGTGTTATTATAACACAAGTGCTGACATACAAATCAATGATTCGTACTGAAGCGAGTTTTATTCAAACATGATCAAAATTCAGTGTCACAAGTCTTTATTGACAATCATTTTGTCCAGAACACCATGTTTTCAGGACATTTTTCGTTAACACTTCGATGTTTTTTAGCGTTACTTCTTTTTCCATTGCTTTTGCTAAAGGAAGCACCTTTCTCTGAATGCTATAACTTGCCAGTAAGACCTTATTCATCTCTCCTAAATCCTCCGATAAACTGCCACAAAAAGCGATTGTAGGGACATGATATTTCGCTCCCAGCTTTGCCATTCCAAACGGAACTTTGCCCTTGGCTGTTTGGAAATCCATCTGCCCTTCGCCTGTAATAATCAAATCCGCCGTTTTGATTGCTTCTTCAATCTTTAAAAGCTCAGCTATTTTATTAAATCCAGGCTCAAGTGTACCCCCTAGTAGGATAAGAGCACCACCTAAACCACCAGCTGCACCTGTCCCTGGAATCTTTTGTAAATCAATCTTTCTCTCTTTTTTTATCTTTTGGACAAAAGCTTGTGCAGCTCTATCCTGTTGTTCCAGAATTTCTGCTGTACCACCTTTTTGCTTTCCAAAAACTTTGGCATATCCTTCAGCGCCAGCATAAACATTAGTAACATCTGCTAGGCCTGTAATTTTTATCTCCGAAAAATCTTCAGCTTCTAGAGCTTCCAAAAGGCCCAACCCACCATCAGAGGTGCCACTCCCTCCCAGGCTTAAAATAATCTCAGTCGCTCCTCTTTTTTTAGCATCAAGAAATAAAGCGCCAAGTCCGAAAGTAGTGGCTTCTTGGATTGTCTTTTCGTTTGGTTTAATCTTATTGATGCCAACAACTTCAGCTGCCTCAATCACAGCCAGACGCTCGTCGATGAGCAAATAGGAAGCACGCATGGGATGTTGCATTAAATCAACTGTTTTAACATTAATAAGATTCCCACCTAAACCAGATTGAAGAGCAGACACACTTCCTTCGCCCCCATCAGCAATTTCAAACGTCTCAACATTGATTTTGGGAAATGCAGCTAAAATCCCATTTTTTACTGCCTGATTCAACTCAGCACTCGTGGCTGATCCCTTGAAAGAATCTATTGCTACTACAACTTTCATATTTTTTTCCTCACTTTTACTTGCTAGTGTTATTATAGCACCAAACCTTTGTGTAAAAAATTAATTCAGGAAGCCATAACAAAAAAAAGATTGCCTAAGCAATCTTTTTATTCTCCTAAAAATTCACTCTCAGATCCGTCTTTTCCGACGATTTTTACCAGTGTTTTTTCGGCTTCATTTAATGTTGTTTTGAGTTTTTCAGAAAGGAGCATTCCTTTTTGAAATTCAGAGATGGCATCTTCTAAAGCCACATCTCCGCTTTCTAGTTTTTTTACGATTGTTTCGAGTTCTGCTAAATTTTCTTCAAATTTTGCTTCTTTTTTTGTTGCCATATGTATCCTTTACTTTATTTCTGCATGAACGGTGCCATCACTCAAATCGATATTCACTGTCTCACCAGCTCGAACATCGTGAACACTCTTTATAATTTTACCATCATTCGCAGTTACCACTGAAAAACCACGCGCCTTGATTTTACTAATATCCATCAACAGAAGCGCCTGTACCAAGTTATCCACTTGATTTTTCTTTTGCTCATAGCTTTTTGCAAAAGCAGGTACTAGTTTTCCTGATATTAGTTCATAGCGGTGTTTCTCACGACTCAGCTTAGTTTTAGTTAAATTTTGTAAACGACTCGTGAGGTGATCGATTTTCTGAATATGTCCATCATAGAGACGCTCCGGCTGACGAAAAACAACCGAATTTGATAATTTTTCCACCCGTTCTCTTTGGACCTTGATGAGGTGTGTTACACGATTTCTCATACGAAGTTCTTGGTCATTTGACCAAGCAAGCAAATTTAGTTTTGTATTAGGAGTTGCAAGTTCAGCAGCGGCTGTTGGTGTAGCTGCTCTGCGATCTGCAACAAAATCCGCCAAGGTCGTATCCGTCTCGTGACCGACCGAAGAAATAACGGGAATACGAGACTCAAAGATAGCACGAACGACAATCTCTTCGTTAAAACACCAAAGGTCTTCGATCGATCCTCCTCCACGTCCAACAATAAGAATATCGATATCAGATCGATTATTCACTGCTTCAATATTTGCGGCGATTTCTTCCGCAGCGCCAGCTCCTTGAACTTTTGTCGGATAGAGTAATATCTGACTCATCGGAAAGCGGCGATTTACGGTAGTAATAATGTCTCGAATAACAGCTCCAGAAGGACTAGTAATTACTGCAATTTTTTTGGAAAAAAGCGGCAACTCTTGCTTCCATTGTGGATTAAATAATCCCTCCGCTGTTAGCTTTTTCTTCAACTGTTCAAACTTAACTGCCAAAGCGCCGATACCATCAGGTACAATATTTTCAATATTAATAGAATAAGAACCTGATGGAGCATAAAGACTGATACGCCCTGTTACAAGCACCTTCATTCCATCTTCAAGTTTAAAATCGAGCTTTTTAAATTGACCTGCCCACATCGTTGCTTGTATGACAGACTTTTCGTCTTTAATTGCAAAATATTGATGATTAGGTCGTTGGCGAAAGTTAGAAATTTCTCCGGTCAAATAAACGCGTTCCAAATATGGATCGCGATCAAACTTTGCTTTTAAGTATTTTGTTAGAGTTGATACGGTTAAATACTCTGTCATGCCTTAATCTTTCTAAATCCACTGCTTATCTACATGTACTGACTTGTAAATAAATCTGGACGAAATTTTCTTTTTTATTTTACGGAGGCTTCTGCTGCACGTACAGTCTGTTCCATCAACATAGTGATTGTCATCGGACCCACGCCTCCAGGTACTGGCGTGATTAATCCAGCAATTTCTTTCACCTGTTCAAAGTCAACATCTCCATGAAGTTTTCCATTCTCATCACGGTTCATACCGACATCAATAACTGTTGCCCCTTCTTTTACATCTTCTGCTTTGATAAAACGGTCTTGGCCAATGGCTACGACTAAAATATCAGCAGAACGTGTAAGTTCAGAAAGATTTTCTGTACGTGAATGTGCAATAGTAACAGTAGCATTAGCCATCATCATCAGTTGTGCCATCGGTTTTCCAACGATATTAGAGCGTCCCACAACAACAGCTTTTTTTCCTGCAAGTTCAACATTATAAGCACGGAACATTTCCATGATTCCTGCTGGTGTTGAAGGAATCATTAATGGCGCTCCGCTCCACAATTTACCCATGTTTATTGGATGAAAGCCATCTACATCTTTTTCAGGAGAAATCGCGAGTAAGACTTTTTCTTCTGATATATGTGAAGGCAGCGGCAACTGCACAAGAATTCCGTGCCAAGAGTGATCCTCGTTAAAGCTTTCAATAAGCTCTAACAGCTCCGCTTCAGACGTTGTTTCAGGAAGCCGAATCACTTCTGACTTAAATCCAAGCTTTGCAGCTACACGCTCTTTATTTCGCACATAAACTTGACTGGCTGGATTTTCTCCAATCAAAATGACAGCGAGTCCTGGCTGAATGCCTTGTTCTTTCAGTTTGATAACTCTATTTTTGAGTTCTTCTTGCATCTTTTCAGCAAGGGCTTTTCCATCAATTATTTTCATACTATTTATTATATCAGACTCCATAAATATGTGCCAATAGGTGTTTCGTGATTCGAAAAAATTTTTCGGGAACGTTCGTTTTCAGCTAAAGTACCAGAATCTGGCTATTATTTTTTGATAATTTTGATATTAGGATGATTTTTGATAATCCTTTTTAAGTTATAATACTTAAACTTGGTCGGTTTATTGCTAAGCCATTCCAATATTTTTTGACGATTAGTTGAGGGTTTATCAGCAACAAAAATATGCTTGAACCTCAATTCTTTCAAGTTAGGATTTTGATTGTCCGAAGAATCAACAAGCGGCATGAAATCCTTTTTAGCTGATAGTGTAAAGCTAAATGTGGAAACAACATCGGCTAGAAAAATAAGCACTAGTATAAATACAAGTGTATCGCCTGTTACTGTTAGTAATCCCCTCAAAAAATCTTGGATGACTGGATTAATAAGCTTGATCAATACCAAACCACCTATACCCCAAAATATAGAAATAGGAAGAGCTACCCTTCCTTGAAAATTTAAGGGAAGATTTGAATAATCCCATAACTTCATGTTAAATAACTTTTCCAATATCCAGCTGCCGATATATTCAATAAGCGTAACAATTAAGACGATAAATAAATAGAGTAGAAAAAGATGATGGGAATTTTGAATATCTCTTGTTAAAAGAAGAATCGTAGCGATACTGCAGCCATAAACTGGGCAATACGGACCCAAGAGTACACCGCAGAAAACAAAGCGTTTATATTTAACTAAACAATAGACTGTCTCCCAAAGCCAGCCAATAACCGAATAGATTATAAAGGTCATAAAAAGATTCATTTTCATCCTCCATTACATAAACTTTTCAAAATAATAATCAAATTATCAGCTAAACCTCTGATTTAGTGATAGAATAAAAGTATAAATCAACCCGGAGTCCATAGTGTATTTACCATGGACTCCTTTTTTTGTTTAAATTTATCTGTTTTTATTATAGCAGTTTTATTATTTGAGTTAAATCTCTCCTCTAACTTTTATCTTACTTATCCCTTTCATGATGGCTGAGAAAAATCAGCTTCGATGCTTATCTCTTTGCTGCTCATTTCATATCTCGCAAGTCTAGAACTTGACCTTAGGTAGCAAATGTGAAATAATGATAATATAATAAAGAAGGACTAAAGTATCACTCGCCGGAGCGATGCTTATCAGAGTCATGCCAACTAACTTTAGGCCTTGTGGTTAGTTGACATGACTCTTTTTATTTATCACTTGCTAGCTCTTTTCTGGTCCTTTAACGCTAGCTCAATAATCTTTTCGAAAGAGGTGTAATATGTCGTGGATTTTTTTATTTCTAGCGGGAATCTTTGAAGTTGTTTGGGCTTCAACAATGAAGTTAAGTCAAGGTTTTTCTATCATCAAGTATGATATTTTAACGATTATCGGAATGCTTGTTAGTTTTGGATTTTTGACCTTAGCTATGAAGAAACTTCCTTTAGGAATTGCTTATCCCATCTGGACAGGAATTGGAGCTGTCGGGGCTATCTTAGTGGGTGCCCTTATCTTTAAGGACAAGGTCCCTTCACTGACTTGGGTCTTTGTTCTGATGCTTGTTGTTGGACTAATCGGGATAAAAGTTACAAGTGGTCATTGATTTGTCTCGGCTTTCTAGAGGAAAACAAAAAACCTAGCTTTAAATTAGGCTTTTTTGTTTGCTCTTTTCCATACTGAAAAATATTTCCCATAGAGCGCTGTCGCCAAATAGAAGATGATGGTGAGAAGCATCGGCAATGCACTAGCAGAGTAGCCTTGTGCAAATGCTGTAGCCCATAATACAATGGTTACAATATTAGAAAGTAACCATAAAGAGTAACTGTCACCATAGCCTTTGAAAACGAGTAATGAAGCTGTTGCGCCAATAATCAGCGTAATAGAATCCCATAAAGGGTTCGTATCCCCCAAATGTGCATAAACTTGCATCATTGGCCACCAAGCGATTAGCATTAAAGCTATTGCAATAAACCAACCTTTGACCGTCATAAACTTCACACCGTTTTCAATACGATGTCCCCAGGTTTTCCAAGTCAGGATTAAAGGAATATCAATAAAGGCGATAAAGACGATTTGATCTAAAACAGAAGCATAATGTCCTGCAGTCCAATTAATATAAATAAAGCCGAAAGCGCTAATTAATCCGAGTAAACCATTAATCGGCCGCCCAATCATCATATAGACCGTACAAGCCGAGCCTACAAGAGTCGCAAAAAGTGTAATCACAGACAATAAAGTTATTGGCGCCGTAAGAAAAAAAGCAAGCTGTACGCCTATGATAAAAGCCAGCATTACGCTGCCAGCTGTATTGATAGATTTGAGTTCATGTTTCAACCAAATAATATAGTTTTTCATTGTTCCCTCTTTTTAATTTGATTATTAAATTATAACACGGACGGGAATGAAAAAACGAATTTCTTTTACGAAATACACAAAAAAATGAAACAATTTCTGTTCCATTTTTCTCTTATTCTTGTTCTTCTAGTGCTCGTTCTATGTCTAACTGACGAATATTATGAGACGCCTCAAGCATTTCGACACGACGTACTGAACGTGGTAAAAACTTCCTAATGTCATCTTCATTGTAGCCCACTTGCAACCTTTTATCATCAAGGATCAAAGGGCGACGCAATAATGTACGATTTTCCTCGATTATCTTAACCAGCTCATGAAGGGAAAGGCGTTCAAAATCCAAAGATAAGCGTTTGTAAGCACGACTTCTTGTGGAAATAATCTCCTCTGTTCCATTTTCCGTTAAAGAGAAAATCTTAAGAAAGTCTTCGGGATCTATTTTGTCAGTTATCAAGTTGATTTCTTCGAATTCTAGTTCGTGATTCGTTAGCCATTCTTTGGCTTTTTTGCAAGAACTGCAAGCCATGACAGTATATACTTTAATCATATCCCTTCCCTCACTTTTCTTAATTTTATCTCATATGTATTTAATATAATTATATCATTTTTAAAGTCATTGTCAAATTACTCAACTTAGGACTTATTTTTAAATGAAAATGTAATGAAAAAAAGCCGCACAAAAGCAGCTTTTATTCTTCATAGACACGGTAAATTCTATCTGATAAAAGACAGATAACTTCGTAGCCAATCGTATGACGCCAGTTGGCAATATCTTGAACAGTAATCTCTTTATCACCATTTTTACCAATCAGTGTGACCTGTGTACCCATCTCATAGTTTTTCGGCAAACGTATCGTCATCTGGTCCATCGAAATCCGACCAATAATTTCACAGTATTGCCCATCCACAATGACCTTAAAGCCTTGCATATCACGGGTCCAACCATCCGCATAGCCAATAGACACAGTCCCTACATAAGTATCTTCTTCTGCACGGAAAGTTGCCCCATAACCCACAGTGTCTCCCTTGTGGATCTTTTTAACGTGCGTCAACTCAGAATGCAAGCTCAAAGCAGGTTCCAACTCATAAGGGAGAGCAAGTTCATCACCACTTGGGTTTAAACCATACATTGCTAAACCAATACGTTCAATATCTTGCACTTCTTGATTTTGCCACAAGCCAGCCGCTGAATTTGTCGAATGGACATATTTTGGACGACGACTCAATTGACTAACTAAGGCATCAAATTTTGCCTTTTGTTCTTTAAACTGTGTCGTATCTTCTTCATCAGCAGTGGCATAGTGTGTAAAAATGCCTCGCACACTAATATTATATTGGTCTGCTAGCTCGATAATTTGATTAGCTTCCTCTGCTGTTGTCACACCGATTCGGCCCATACCTGTATCGACAGCGATATGGATACGCAAACGTGAAAAGTGTTTATTTTTATTTGAATCAATGACTTGTTGGAGCCACTTTAAACTTGGTGCTGTTAAAGTAATATGCTGACTGGCTGCAATTTCTGCATGGTCAGGTACAATACCAGACAGTACAAGTATTGGTTTAATAATCAACTGTTGACGCAACTCGATGGCTTCATCAAAGTTGGACACACAAAAACCATCCACAAGACCATCAATATGCTGCGCAACAGCAACTGCTCCGTGACCGTAAGCATTCGCTTTTACAACAGCCCAAAGTTCTGGTTTATCACCGATATGTTCGCGCATTTTTTTGACATTATTTTCAATTGCGGATAATTTAATAATCGCTGGTGTATGGCGATGTGGTGCTGCTTTCATATTATTTACCTTCTTTTTATACTCAATCTTTGCTTTCAAGAACAACCATAGCAACTGCTTCTAGATTACTATGTGAAATACTTAAATGTGCTTGTCCAGCAAAGGGATGTTCTAGAAAATATGGTTTCCCTTTTTCATTTTTAGAAATTTCTATATGATGAAAGGAAAGCTGACTATCAAAGCCTGTTCCTAAAGCTTTTGAAAAGGCTTCTTTTGCTGCCCAACGTCCTGCTAAGAATTCCGCTTGACGTTTTTTTGAAGTAAAACTTGAAAAATGAGCAAACTCATTTATTGTCAAAACGCGCTGTGCAAATTTATCATTGCGTTCCAATGCTTGGACAATGCGCGATATCTCGACATTATCTGTTCCTATACCGTAGATCATTTTTCTATTATACCAAATTTTCAGATACTTTATTTAAAATCATTCTTCTTATTCTAAGCTTAAAGAGTTAAAAATAGGCTGAGCTTACACTCAACCTATTTTTTTATTCTGCAATGATGACTTGCTCACCAGAAACCGCTTCTTCAGGAGCTTCGATATAGATGTGCTTAAATTCATCAGAATTTGTAACAACAACTAAAGTTACTGGTGACAAGTTAGCATCTTCAATCATCTTTAAGTCTGCTTCTAAAAGCAAGTCGCCTTTAGTAACCTTGCTTCCGTCCGTTACTTTAGTGATGAAGGGTTTACCCTCTAATGACACTGTATCTAAGCCCACATGAATAAGCACTTCTACACCGGACTCACTAAGTAACCCAATCGCATGTTTAGTAGGGAAAACTGTCGTCACTGTACCATCAAATGGTGCAAAAACTTTCCCATCACGAGGCTGAATACCAAAACCTTGCCCAAGCATCCCTTTAGAAAAAACTTCATCTTCTACTTTCGCTAAAGGAATAATTTTCCCTGACATCGGTGAAGCAACTGTTTTTTCAAGATTTACAACAGCAGGTTGTGCTACTGTTGCTGCGTCTACATAGTTGTCTGCTTTATCTTTTTCAGATTGAGGAATGCCGAAGAAGTAGGTAGCAACAAAACCACCAACGTAACCACCAATTAAACCAAATACGTAAATCAACCAACGGTTATCTGCAATCAAAGGTATTAAAGCAATCCCACTTGGACCAATAGCAATGGCACCAACATGACCGAGTGACCCGATAATAGCACCGCCAATACCTCCACCAATACAAGCTGTAATAAATGGACGTCCCATCGGAAGTGTAACACCATAAATAAGAGGTTCACCAATGCCTAAGAAACCTACAGGTAAAGCACCTTTAACAATTTCGGCAAATTCTTTATTTTTACGTAAACGTACCCAGAGTGCCAAAGCCGCACCGACTTGACCAGCTCCGGCCATTGCAAGAATTGGAAGCAAGGTAGTTGAACCCGTTTTGTCAATCATTTCAATATGAATCGGTGTAAGAATTTGATGCAAGCCAAACATAACCATTGGCAGGAAGAGAGCACCTAAGAGGAAGCCAGCAAATCCACCACCAACATTAAGTACAGCGTTAATCCCGCCTACTAAAGATGTCGAAATTGTTCCCGCAACAGGCATGATGAAGAAAATCGTCAAAAGTCCGATAGCAAGGAGAGAAAGTGTAGGCGTAACGATAATGTCAATCGAATCCGGAATAACTTTCCGTAAATTCTTTTCCACAAGAGATAAAAGCCATACAGCAAAGATTACGCCAATAATCCCACCTTGTTGTGCAGATAACGGCTGCCCTGTAAAGATATTGTTAATTGGTGCTTCTGGTGTAATCCCAGTCAACATAGTCACAGCACCAATAACACCCCCAAGTGAAGGTGTTGCCCCAAACTCGGTCGCTGCATTAATCCCCACATAGATTACCAAATAAGCGAAGATACCCTTTTGAATCACACCTAAGACAGCAACAATCTGTGCAAAAGTCGCACCATCAATCGTGCCAGCGGTGATTAAGTTTGCAAGGATAGAAGCAATACCACCAATAAGTCCGGCACCTACAAAGGCAGGAATCAACGGTGTAAAAATACGTGAAATCGAGTTCAGTACTTCTTTTATCTTTGAAGGTTTATTGTATTTTTCCTTGGCTGCCTTTTTGGTTTGAGCTGCCCGATCTTCAAGACTGAGTCCTGCTGAGTGTGGAAACTGTTCGCCAAGCTTAACACCCACAGTATCAACCATTTTTTGGGCTACCTTGTTTACTGTCCCTGGTCCAACGATAACTTGTAGAGTTTCACCTTCAACAACTCCCATAACACCATCAATAGCTTTAAGTTTTTCAAGATTTACCTTTGTTTCGTCAATCATTGAAAGTCGAACGCGCGTCATACAATGAACTAAACTTTGAACGTTTTCTGGTCCACCAATTTCTTCGTAAATTTGCCGTGCAATACGTGTTACTTTATCTTCTGCCATCTTCATCTCCTAATTTTTATTTATTAGCTCAATGTATTTTTAATGAATCCTTTTGCCTGTACGAGTTTTTCCTGCGCCTCATCTTTTGCACTATTGGTTAAAATCATGACAATCGCCAGCTTAACATCTTCTCCCGCTTGGATAAAGGTTTTTTCTGCTGTTTCATAATCACAATCTGTTGCCTCCATAATGATACGTTTGCTGCGCTCCACTAATTTCTCATTTGTTGGACGCACATCAACCATTAAGTTGTTGTATACTTTTCCAATACCAATCATCGCTATTGTCGAAATCATATTCAAAATTAATTTTTGTGCTGTACCTGATTTGAGGCGGGTTGATCCTGTCAAAAATTCAGCGCCACAGTCTACTTCAATAGGAAATTCAGCATGTTGGCTAATTTCGGCATTCATATTACATGCTAGAGAACCTGTATGTGCACCAATACTCTTCGCATAATCAAGCGCACCAATCACATAAGGGGTACGTCCACTTGCAGCAATTCCAATCACCATGTCATTTTTGGTTAGCTGAAGGTCAATCAAGTCTTGTTTTCCAAGCTCAAGGTCATCCTCTGCGCCTTCCACAGCAAGAGTCATTGCTTTTTCTCCACCTGCAATAAGTCCCACAACCATGCTTGCTTCAACACCAAAAGTAGGCACACACTCTGCAGCATCAAGCACACCTAGACGTCCACTTGTCCCTGCACCAAGATAAATAAGTCGCCCCCCATGATTGAAACTTTCAATCGTTTTTTCAATAACTGGTTCAATCATCGGAAGTGCTTTTTCTACAGCTTCTGCAACTTTTTTATCCTCCTTATTCATCTTTTCTAGAGCAGTTGAGACCGACATTTCGTCCAATCCAAAAGTTTCTTCATTACGTCGTTCTGTTGTCAAATTTTCTAAATTCATTTTCTTTCCTTTTCTTTTAATTCAAACTTTTGCTTCGAGTAAATTACATCGATTAAATCTCTGTCTTTTTCGATAACATACGCTACAACGTTAATATTAGGGTGAGCTGGTAGTGATTTTTTACACACTTGTGTTTCACCCATGTAGCGTCCATAAAGTTCATTATCCAGTGTTACCGCCCCTTTGTTGCGCTTTTCTGTATGTTCTTTTTGAATTTGTTCAACCTTCTTAAAGCGGGCATTTGCACTTCTTATCAAGTCAGGAGATTGATCATTTCTATTGTCATGTTCTCCTAAAACTGACGTAAAATAAGCTGAATCATGGTTTTCTACATGTAAAACTATTTTATCCCACTGCATATAATTTTCAAACTGATCAATCGTTGTTGCTGCTAAATCTCCATCGCCAATATAAACTTCATCCGTCTCATACTTTAATAAATCAAGAGCCGCAGCCAGCGGATGTCTATCCCGATGCTTTTCGAGTGTCGGAAGTCCAAGTCTTAAAGGTAAACGTTTCTGAGCATCGCCAGCAACAAAACCAACTCGCTTAAGACCATATTTTTGCAACCATTGATTCTGCTTGAGCAAATATTCCGTATCCAGCCCAGTTTCAGGGCGAGGATAATAGTTGTGCCAAGCTTCTAAATTAGAGAAGTTAGCTCCTAATCTTCTTAGTTCCTCTATCTCATCTTCTACCAACGTGCTGGCATTTAAACTAATCTTCATTTTATGGCTGGCTTTGGCAATCTGTTTATTGTCAATATGATAATCCATCCGTAAACCTGCGACACCATGGTGAGTAAGTTCTTCTAAATGATCAAATGAGTAACCTGCACGTTCTAGAGCTTCACCTGAAATATCTACCATCAGCTCCAATTGGTTTGCTTTAGCACAAGCTCCTAATTTTTCTAAGCGCATTTTATACGCTTGAGCATCATCTTCAAGAATATGCATTGAAGTAAATATCCCCTTGAATCCTGCTTGTTTCATACTTTTTATATAATGAATATCTTTTGCAGTAAGATCTTCATTCATAAAAATTGAAAAGCCAAACATAAACACCTCTCTATCTCTGAAACTTTATTTCTTTTGTTAACGCATTCATTTTAACATATCCAAAACTTCATTTCAACAATTTACTTAAATTTTTCCACATTATTTTTAAATAAAAAAGATAAATCCTGTAAAACCGTTGTTTAACTGAATTTATCTTGAATCGTTTTTTAAATAATGGAATGAAATTTCATGTAAAAAATAATAAAAAAATCCCCGATAAGGGGGATTTTAATTTTCTCATATTATTTAGCCAATTCGTAAATTGCTTCAGCATAGATAACTGCTGATTTGAAGAGAGCATCCAATGGTTTGTATTCATTTGCTTGGTGCATTGTATCTTCTTCACCTTCAAACATTGCGCCATAAGCAACACCACGTTTAAGGAGGCGACCAAATGTACCACCACCGATTACTGTTTCGTAACCTTTAAGGCCAGTGTGTTTTTCATAAACACTGATCAATGTAGAAACGAGTTCATCTTCCATTGGTACGTAGTGAGGTTCCATCACGTGATCGTTCATAGTCACTTCTTTTACGCCTTCAAGAGCTTCAAGAACTGCTTTGATTTTGTGTTGGTCAGTACCTTGTGGGAAACGGAAGTTCAATGCAATTGTACCTTCACCGTTTTCGTCAAAGTTCCAAACACCAGCGTTCATTGAAGTTGCACCCATAAGGTCATCATTGTAGGCTGTACCTAATTTTTCACCTTCATGGTCATCAATCAATGTTTCAGCAGCAAGTTTGATGTATGCAGCTGCACCTGCTTCAAAGTCAAATTGGTTAAGGAATTTAGCAAGGTAAGTTGCACCGTTAATCCCTTTAAATGGCATTGCACCGTGTGCAGATTTACCATAGACCGTTACTGTTGCTTTACCGTCAGATTCTTCAAGGTCAAAGCGTAAGTTTTTGTCTGCATTTTCAGCAACAAATGCTTCCAATTTTGCTTGGAGGTCTGTCGCACCTGAGATTACTGCAGTTGCAGATTCAGGGACCATATTTTCAGCCAAACCAGCTTTGAAAGAGTGGAGTACTACAGCACCAGCATTTTTTCCGTCAAAGTGAAGGTACTCTGTAACGTTACCTTTTTCACCATTGATGATTGGGAACTCAGCATCTGGAGAGAATCCGAAATCTGGCAATGGCAATTCACAGTGTTCAAAGTAGTAATCCATATCTTTCCAACCTGTTTCTTCGTTTGTACCAACGATGAAGCGGATTTTTTTAGATAATGGCACACCAAGGTCTTTCAAGATTTTCAAACCATAGTAACAAGCCATAGTTGGGCCTTTATCGTCTGAAGCTCCACGTGCGTAAAGGTTTCCATTACGGATTTCAGGTTCAAATGGGTTTGAATCCCAACCAGAACCGGCAGGTACAACATCCAAGTGACCGAAGATGCCTAAAACTTCATCACCTTCTCCGTATTCAAAGTGACCAACATAGTTATCATAGTTTTTAGTTTGGTAGCCATCACGTTCAGCCAATTCCAAAAATTTGTCAAGGGCTTTACGAGGTCCAGGGCCAAATGGGTTTTCTTTGTCCGCATTGTCCATGTCCATTGCTGAATCGATACGAAGAAGTTCAAACAAATCTTCGAGCATTGCGTCTTTGCGCTTTTCTACTTCTGCAGTAAAATCAATAGTTGTCATGATTGCCTCCATTATTTTGACTTCTTGATAATATATTCACAAAAAGTCGGTTTTCTAAACTCCTATAATTATACCAAAAAAGTAAAACGTTTGCATTTATAAAGTGAAAACTAGTCTTTAAAAAACTTAAACATTTTGACTTGTGGTGTAGGCAGAGCGACTTTTGAAAGGTCCGTCAATTTTACCCAAAGTTGATTTTCATCCAGTTTTTCTTCTTGAACAATAAAATTTTCCTCAGGGATACATTCAATAATTTGAACAAACCACTTCAAGTGAGAAAAAACATGTGTGATTTCTCCAACTTTTGTCATGCGTGAGATGCTATCTGGCACATTTGTTGGCGGCGCTAACCTATCATTATTGAATTCTTCTTTAGATATCTCCTGCATAGGGAAAGTCCACATATTAGCAAGTAAACCTGTGCTAGGACGTCTTTGTAGATAGTATTCGCCTTGCGAATTTTTTAATGCATAAGCATTGTAGTAAATATGCTGCTGCTTAATCTTTTTACTTTTGACAGGATACTTCAGTTGCGTACCTTTAGGTCTGGCTTGGCAATACGCAGCTAAGGGGCAAATCTCACACTTGGCAATTTTGGGCGTACAAACCATGGAACCTATGTCCATGAGTGCTTGGTTAAAATCTCCGGGATTTTCTTCCGAGATTAGCTCTCTCAGCTTTTCATCAAATATTTTCCGCGAAGCAGCCTTAGAAATATCTGATTCAATCTCAAATAATCGACTGGTCACGCGCATCAAATTTCCATCAATGGCCGGTTCAGGTAAGCCAAAAGAAATCGAAGCAATAGCCGCTGCTGTGTAAGGACCAATCCCCTGCAAACTTTGAATGTCTTTTAGCTGTTTAGGAAATTGCTCATCAAATTCTGTCATGACTTGCTGAGCTGCAATTTTTAAATTACGAGCGCGCGAGTAATAACCCAACCCTTCCCAAAGTTTCAGCAGCTCATCATCATCTGCGGCTGCCAAATCCTCAATCTGAGGATACTTCTCCATGAAGCGCAGATAATAGGGCATTACTGTTTCAACCTGTGTTTGTTGAGACATGATTTCAGAAATCCAAACAGAATAAGCCTCTGTATTTTTACGCCACGGCAAAGGCTTTTTGTGAATATTGTACCATCCTAATAAATCCTGCTGGAACTTTTCTATTTCGGTTTTATTCATAAGCTCTATTATTAAATTTATATAAAACAAAGTCAAATAGTAAGCTCTTAAAGAGGACTTTATCTGGGGAACAAAAAAACCTGTCCTAAACAGGCTTGCTAATTAAATATTATTCAATGCTTTTTGGGGCACATCTTTTCTTTGAACTTCTTCCCATTTAGTCACACCATTCTTATTATTATAAGTAACTTTCAAATAAGCATCATGCTTGAGATTATGAATTGAAGTAAATTCTAGATCCTTTTCTTTGCCAGAATCTGCATAACCTTTTTGTTTATAGTTAAATCCCTGCCAAGTTCCACCATCAGTAGTTTTGCTCGAAATTTTATCCCCATCTGTGTGTATCTGAACATAATATTCTTGACCGCCATATTCGTAATTATACCAAGTATAGCCGCCACCAATAATCAACAATGCTCCAGCAATAAGAGTCACCAATATTTTTTTCATTTATTTATACCTCAATTTTTATTTTCAAAACTATTTTACTCCTAATTTAAAGCAAATTTCTTACACTTTTGTAATAAAAAAATCCCTCGTTGAGAGAATTTTTTCTGAAAGAATTAATAATTTTCTTTTCCCAAAACTTCCTTTACCCTTTCAGCGACCTCATAAGGTACACCTGCTTCAGCGACTTGAGCAACATCAGCCTCAGAAATGGCTTTAAGTGACTTGAAGGTCGTCATTAATTTTTGCTTACGTTTTGGTCCAAGACCTGTAATACCATCCAGTTTTGAAGAAAAGGTATTTTTCCCACGTACTTGCCGATGGAAAGTAATCGCAAATCGGTGAACTTCATCTTGAATGCGTTGAAGGAGAAAGAATTCTTGCGATTGTCGACTCAATGGCACAACTTCCAAAGGATCACCAAAAAGTAACTCACTGGTTTGGTGTTTATCATTTTTAGCCATACCTGCAACAGGAATATCTAACCCTATCTCTTGCAGAATGGCCTTGGCTGCATTGACTTGACCTGCACCACCATCCATTGCAATCAAGTCAGGTAAAGCAGTCCCTTCACGCATGGCTCGACTATAACGTCTTGTAATCACTTCACGCATTGATGCGTAATCATCGGCACCTTCGACAGTTTTGATCTTATATTTCCGATAATCTTTCTTTGAGGGCTTGCCATTAATAAAGACAACCATTGCCGAGACAGGTGAGGTCCCCATTATGTTAGAGTTATCGAACGATTCGATTCTAACTGGTGTAGGAATGTTGAGAATTTTACCGAGATTTTCGATAGCACCTTGAGTTTTAATCAGGTCTTTTTCAAGGAGGTCAAATTTTAATTGTAATTGTGTGCGTGCATTCTTAGTCGCCATTGCTACAAGTTGCTTCTTCTCTCCACGACTTGGTTTGAGAACTTTTGTTTGAGTTACCGCTTCAACAGCCTCTACATCAATTCCTGAGGGTACTAAAATTTCTTTAGGTACCATGTGTTCAGCTTCTTGATAAAACTGTCCGATATAAGTTAAGAAATCATCTTCTGCATCATTGTAATAAGGGAACATATTGACATCACGTTGAATCATTTTACCTTGTCGTACAAAGAAAACCTGCACACACATCCAACCTTTATCTACATAGTAACCAAAAACATCACGATCTTTTAAATCGTGGTTCATGACACGTTGTTTTGTTCTCAAAGTACCGATAGAATTAATCACATCACGGTATTCTGCAGCTTGCTCGAATTCCATTTTTTCCGAAGCTGCAAACATTCTTGCTTTAAGTTCATTGATGATTTTTTTATCATCACCCGTTAAAAAATGCTTCACTTCCTGAGCCATATCTTTATAAACTTGAGGGTCTACATGATTAACGACTGGACAAAGACACTGATGGATATGATAGTAGAAACAAACTTTCTTTTCATGCAAACCACATTTTCTAAAAGGAAAGATGCGGTCTAAGAGGCGCTTAACTTCATTGGCTGCTTTAACATCGGGATAAGGTCCAAAATACATTGCCCCATCTTTTTTGACACGACGTGTAATCATCAAACGTGGATATTTTTCATTTGTAATCATGAGAAAAGGATAATATTTATCATCCTTAAGCATGATATTATATTTGGGCTTGTAACGTTGAATTAAGTTAATTTCAAGAACCAAAGACTCAATGTTTGATTCAACAACAATCCATTCTAAATCTTCTATCTCACTGACTAAAAGCTCAGTTTTTGTATTGTGGGAGCCATGAAAATAGGAGCGTACGCGGTTTTTCAGATTTTTCGCCTTCCCTACATAGATAACTGTCCCATTTTTATCTTTATGTAAGTAGCATCCTGGACTATCCGGTAAGAGCTCCAGCTTTGCTTTAATCGTGTTATTCATGGTCTTATTATAGCATATTCTGGAGGGGCTAATCATGAATTGGAACTATCTGTCGTGAAGGGAATTGTTTCTTTTTATGATTGCGGCATTGTGCAATGTTTTATAAACCTTCCTACTTAAACAAAAAAGACAAGTTTTACCTTGTCTTTTTTATTAACTTATTTTCTCTCGATGACTGCTTTAATTTGAGATTAACGACTAAAACAATACTGACAATGACCAGTAAAAACCATGAAGACATTTTCCCAAATCCTACGAGATGCCAGGTTTCTGCTTGATTAGGATACCGGTAAGCATTAAAAAATGAAGCAATATTTTCAGCTATGTAGATAAAGAAGCCAATCAAAGCAAAAGAGAAGAGTGCCTTCATTTTATATCTTTTTCTTCCATTAATACAAAAAGTGAACTGAGTGCGCCAAAAGATTAAGACAATAGCCAGAATAATAAAATACCGTAAATCATGGAAGAAATAATTGGTAAAAAAGTTCAGATACAAAACTGTGGATAAGCCAAAACTAAGCCCTAATGGCGGCCAATATTCCACATTTAGCTGCAACTTTTTCCACGATTGAACAACATAACTCCCGACACTGGCATACATAAACCCCGAGTAAAAAGGGACATTCCAAATTTTTAAGTAAGCCGGCTCAGGGTAGGTCCAACTATGGCTGATATTGACTTTAAAAATCTCTAAAATTAACCCTAAGATATGAAACAAGCAAATAATTTTTAACTCTTCAAGTGTTTCAAATTTTAATTTAACCATCAAAACTTGAAACACAAGTAAAATCACAAAGATTAAATCATAACGTGGGATATTGGGAAAAGTCAATCCACGTGTTATTGCTAAGGTAGCAAAAACGGCAAGTGGAAAGAGACAACAAGCGGCTTGGATTTTTGCAAAGTTGAAAAGCAAGATCACACCGTTTTTTAAACCATTCATGTCCTTATTTTAGCATATTTTCATCTGATAAAAGCAAGCGCAAAAAAACTCCCATCTTGGGAGTTTCGTCTTATTTTAAGAGTCTTAAAACATTCAATATAGCGATGAGTGTTACTCCAACATCTGCGATAACTGCTTCCCACATCGTGGCAATACCAAAGACCGCAAGGATCAGGAAAACGGCTTTTACACCAAGAGCTAAAACGATATTTTGGACCACAAGTCGTTTAGTTTTCTTGGCGATTTTAACAGACTTCGCGATACTTGATGGTTTATCTGTCATTAAAACCACGTCAGCTGTTTCAATCGCAGCATCAGAGCCTAATCCCCCCATCGCAAAACCGATATCAGCACGCGCAATAACTGGTGCATCGTTAATTCCATCACCAACAAAAGCGGTAAGACCATCACCTTTTGCAATTACTTGCTCTAACAAAGCAACTTTATCCTCCGGTAAAAGATTGGCATGATAATCCGTGATGTTCAGTTTCCCAGCAACCTGAGCGGCAACTTTTTCACTATCGCCTGTCAGCATCGTTTGGGAAATGTGAAGCTGGTTCAAAGCCGCAATTGCTTCTTCAGCATCTTCTTTAAGGACATCCGCTACAAGGATAACGCCTTGATATATACCATTTTTAGCAACATAAATCAAAGAACCTAAGGCGTTGCTTTCGGTAAAGTTAACGTTGTACATTTTCATCAGTTTTGCATTTCCGACAAGAATCTCATCACTCTCATAGATTGTACGTGTACCATGACCTGAAATTTCTTCCGACTCTGTTACATTTACTGTATCTAAGTTTTGGTTTTCTTTAAGCGCAAGTCCCAAGGGATGGGTGGAGTTAAGTTCACCGATAGCTCCCAGATAGAGTAAATCTTCTCGTGCAACATCTTCTGCTGGAAAAACTTGAGTAACTTTAAAGTTCCCTTGTGTCAACGTACCTGTTTTATCAAAGAGCACATGTTTTATCTTGGTCATAGCTTCAAGGTGATTACCCCCTTTAACTAAAATACCGTTTTTGGATGCGGTGCCAATCCCAGCAAAGAATCCAAGGGGAATGGAAACTACCATCGCACAAGGACACGAAATAATTAAAAACGTAAAGGCGCGTGTTAACCAGTCTGACCAATCTTGCTGGAAGAAAAGTGGGGGTACTAGAGCGATTATCGCTGCTGCAAATACCACAACTGGAGTATAGTAACGTGCAAATTTTGAAATGAATTGTTCAGTCGGTGCTTTATTTTCTTGAGCATTCTCAACGAGATTTAAAATTTTAGATACTGATGATTCCCCAAACGTTTTTTCAACTTTGATCTCCAGCAGACTATTAATATTCAAAAAACCTGAAAGAACTTCTTCTCCCTTGCTCACCTCACGTGGCAGTGATTCACCAGTCAAAGCTGCTGTATTAACGCTTGATTTTCCCGATAATACAAGACCATCAAGTGGTACTTTTTCTCCAGGCTTCACTTGTATAACTTCACCGATATTGACTTCTTCTGGAGACATATCAATAAGTTTTCCTTGTCGCTTAACAGTCGCAACTTCTGGTCGAAGGTCCATCAAAGCGGTGATTGACTTTTTACTGTTCCCAATCGCACGATCTTGGAAATATTCTCCGACTTGATAAAAAAGCATAACAGCAACTGCTTCAGCATATTCTCCTAAAGCAAATGCCCCGACAGTCGCAATACTCATGAGGAAGAATTCGTTAAAAATATCTCCTTTAAGCAATTGTTTGATTGCTTTGAGCAAAACACTGTGCCCAATCAACAAATAGGTTAAAATGAAAAGTGGGGTTTTAAACTGTGGTGTAAAGTCTAAAAAGCTTAAGGCGGCCAATAATAAAGCGGTGATGATAATAATCAACAGCTCATATTTACCCTCTTCTTCACCTTCATCTAAACTCGTATTTAGATGTATTGTTGTGTTGCAACAGGCAGGGTCTGAATCGTCAGAACTCCCTGTGACTTCTGAGCTACTTGAGCCCTCACTCTCTTCAGCAGTAGTAAGAGCTGCTTTGGCTTTGTGATTGAGGCAATTACATGTACCTTTTACACAGCGTGCATCATGTGTTGCCTTGTTTTGAGTAGATTTAAACATATGAAACTCCTTTTATTTTATATATGTATCACAATGGATATCTTCTGTTGGGGACCAGTGCATTGACTCAACTGTAGCATCAATGACTTCTAGTAAATGGTTAAGCTCAGGGGTTGTCAAGGAATAATAAATATATTTTCCTTCTTTGCGACTTGTGATTAACCCACAATCACGCAAACATGATAAATGTTGCGAGAGATTAGATTGTCCTGATTTAGTTTTATTAAGTAGTTCTGTGACTGTCATTTCCTTTTCACGTAATGCTTCAAGGACATTAAGCCTTGTCGTATTAGATAAGGCATGAATCACTTTTTGACGTTTTTCGGTTAAATTCATTATTCATCTCTTTATATTAGTTTGTACTAATATGTTATCAAACTTACTCATATTAGTCAATACTGAATTGTTTAAATCTATTCAAATCTAAATTTTTTGTACAAAAAAATCCTAAACGAAAGTGTTAGGATCTTATTATTTTTACAAACCAAGACGTTCAAAGATGACATCTACACGTGACAAATGATAATTATAATCAAAAGCTGCATCAATATCTTCATCTGTCAGTTTTTCACGGATTTTTTCATTGCTTTCTACCAGTGGGCGGAACATGATTTGTTCATCCCAAGCTTTTGCTGTCAATGGTTGAACCAAATCGTAAGCTTCTTCACGTGTCATTCCTTTTTCAATAAGCATAAGCATAACATGTTGACTATAGATCAATCCAAAAGTTGCATCCATATTACGCTTCATATTTTCTGGGAATACAGTCAGATTTTTAACAATATTACCAAAACGGTTTAACATATAGTTGATTAATTCAGTTGTATCTGGGGTAATGATACGCTCTGCCGAGCTGTGTGAAATGTCACGTTCATGCCACAAAACAACATCTTCCATGGCTGTCACAACATGTCCACGAATAACACGCGCCAAGCCAGTCATATTTTCAGAACCAATTGGATTACGTTTGTGTGGCATTGCTGAGCTACCTTTTTGACCTTTAGCGAAGAACTCTTCTACTTCACGTTGTTCTGATTTTTGAAGACCACGAATCTCTGTCGCCATACGCTCAATCGAAGTCGCAATCAGTGCCAGTGTACTAAAGTATTCTGCATGTAAATCACGGGGTAATACTTGTGTCGAAATCTCTTGTGGACGAATTCCAAGTTTGCCACATACATATTCTTCAACAAAAGGCGGGATATTGGCAAATGTACCTACAGCACCAGAAATTTTACCCGCTTCAACCCCTTTAGCTGCATGTTCGAAACGCTCGATATTACGCTTCATTTCAGAATACCAAGTTGCTAATTTAAGGCCAAAAGTTGTTGGTTCTGCATGGACACCGTGCGTACGTCCCATACATACAGTGTACTTGTGCTCACGCGCTTTATCAGCAATAATTTCCAAAAAGTTAGCCAAATCACGGCGGATAATATCATTAGCCTGCTTGTAGAGATAGCCATAAGCTGTATCTACAACATCGGTTGAAGTAAGTCCATAGTGTACCCACTTACTTTCCTCGCCAAGTGTTTCAGAAACAGCACGCGTAAAGGCAACCACATCGTGGCGCGTTTCTTTTTCAATCTCCAAGATACGATCAACATCAAAACTTGCTTTTTCACGAATTTTTTTTACATCTTCTGCTGGAATTTCTCCGAGTTCAGCCCAAGCTTCATCCGCAAGAATTTCGACTTCAAGCCACGCCTTATACTTGTTTTCATCCGACCAGATTGCCGCCATTTCTGGGCGACTGTAACGATTGATAACCATAGTTCCTCCAAATTTCTAACTTACTATAAATTATACCATTTTGGAGAAATTTTTTCGGGAATTTCTCTAATATTCTCAATTTATTGACGGAATATGTGGAAAAGACGAATGTTAAGCTTCTAAGGCATCAAGAACATCCAGCATCTGAGGTAATGTCAATTGCCCGGGAGCACTTCCTTCTTCCTTATCGAGTGCCACAAAAGTCCATACAGATCCGGTCAAACCTCCGGCAACGCGGGAAATTTTACCCAGTTCTCCCATTGCAATACCGATAAATTTTGGTCCATATTCCATCGTAAAATCACGTGTAATCTGTAGCAAATCCAAAACATCACACTCGCGTTGTGCCATAATCGCCACTTTTACAAAGCCTGTTTCTTCTCTTTGCATTTTCATCATTCGAGCAGTTAAATCTGTAGGTGACTCGAAAAAGTTATGATAAGACAAGACAATTTTTTCTTTAAATTCAAGTAGCTGTGGTAAGGCTTTTCGATAGGAAAAATATTCGATATCAATATAATCTGGGCCCAATTTGGCTACTTTTTTTAAAAGAGTGACATAATCTTTTTTAGAAATGGAGATATTGCCGCCTTCATTGGCTGTGCGTACAGTAAAAAGAAGGGAAAAATCTTTAAATTTCTCAAAGATAAAAGGCGCAGCCTGAAGAATGCTTTCTATATCTCCCAAAAAATCCGCCCGCCATTCAATAATGTCAGCCTTTCTGTACTTTTCTACGTTTAATTCCTGTACTTCCGCCACTGTTGTCGGAAGAACGGGTACTACAATTTTCGTTTTCCTCATATTTTAAGTTTAGCATACATTTGCATGCGTACCAAACATAATCCTGAACGTCACTGAAGATATTTTTTCAATTGAAATAAATAAAAAATCCCTGAAAAACAGGAATCTATATCTCAATTGCGGGAGCAGGATTTGAACCTACGACCTTCGGGTTATGAGCCCGACGAGCTACCTAGCTGCTCCATCCCGCGCTAATAAAAATGGAAGAAATTTGAACTATCCCAAAGTCACGCTATAACTGAGTGGACGAGATCTTCCATTATGGATGTATCCAAATGGTACACCTATTGTAACACACTTTTAGCTCAAGTCCTAATCTTGCACTTTTTAATAAAAAAAAGCACTCCCAAGAGTGCCTTATCATTATGCTTTAGTAATGTTTGATGCTTGAGGGCCACGTTGACCTTGTTCAATATCAAATGTAACTTTTTCGCCTTCTTCAAGTTTTCTGAAGCCATCGCTTTGAATTTGAGTGAAGTGTGCAAAGACGTCAGTACCATCTTCAGCAGTGATGAAACCAAAACCTTTAGAGTCGTTAAACCATTTTACAGTTCCTTTTGTCATAGTATATATTTTCCTTTCGTCATATTTGTAAATCATTATGTGAAAGAAAACATTAAAAATATATAACTTAGACTAAATTTACCTCTTAATAGTATCATGCTTTGTCCAGAAAGTCAAATTGCTTCTCCTCATCCTCCTTAAAGCCATGCTATACCTTACTCTTGGAGTTTATAAAAAAAAGATACATGATGTATCTTTTTTCTTCTTATTTTGTTGACCCACGATTAATGATTTGATGCGCGAGGATCAATTGGTTTTCCTCAACTTCTTCCTTATGCATAAGTTTTGTCAACAAACGCATCGAAACTGCACCCAAGTCATAAAGTGGTTGATTGACAGAAGTCAAGCCTGGATAAGTATATGCGGTGATTGGGCTGTTTGAGCCTGCGATAATTTCGAAATCTTCAGGCACTTTGATTCCTTTTGAGAGCAAAGCATTGAGCAAGCCAACGGCTACAGTATCGTAAGAAACGATGGCCGCGTTAATTTTCTTCGCAAGCATTTGATCTGCTAAAGCTTGACCATTTTCAAAAGTGTAATTGCCTTCAAATACAAGGGACTCGTCAAAGTCAATGCCGGCTTCATTCAAAGCTTCTTGGTAGCCGACCATACGTTCTGTATTTTCAACTTCTTCCAAAGAGCCTGACACAAAAGCAATACTTTTATTGTTTTTCGCCAGTTCAGCAGTGGTTTGGTGCGCTGCAAGATGGTAATCAATATTTACAGATGACATTTGTTTGTCAACATCGATCATTCCAGCAAGAACAATCGGTGTACGTGTTGATTTAAGCTGTTTACGAACTTTTTCTGTCATAAAGCTGCCCATATAAACAATACCATCAACCTGCTTAGAAAAAAGACTTTCAATAACTTTAAGTTCTTTTTCTTCATCACCATCGCTATTTGCGAGAATGACATTATACTTGTACATTGAAGCAATATCGTCAATGCCTCGAGCAATTTCTGCAAAATATGGTGACGTGATTGTTGGGAGAACAACCCCAACTGTCGTTGTACGTTTGCTTGCCAGTCCACGTGCAACTGCATTTGGACGGTAGTCCAATTCTTCAATTGCGTCAAGGACTTTTTGACGTGTTTTCTCTTTGACGTTAGCGTTCCCATTGACTACACGACTTACGGTAGCCATTGACACACCAGCAACTCGAGCAACGTCATAAATTGTTGTTGTTGATTCTTCCATTTTTTTAAACCTCAATTATAATAATCTTTGTCTGTTTTTTATATTTTTTAATATTTATGAAAAGTTTTTCCAAATTTAATTATATCACTTTTTGAAAACCGTTTCAATAATTTTTGGTAATATATGGTAGATATTGTCGCACATGATTTTTTTCAGAATTTAGCGTACAATAGAGATAATAATTATAGAAAGGTGGATACTATGAGCAAACTCGAACGTATCTCTAATTTTCTGAACGAAAATGAAGTCGACATGACTTTCATCACCAATCCTACGACCTTGAATTATTTAACAGGTCTTGCCATTGACCCGCATGAACGTATTGCTGGTTTGATGGTTTTCCCGGATAAAGCGCCATCTCTCTTCACTCCAGCTTTGGAGGTAGAAAAAGCCAAAGAAAACACTACGGGCTTTGATATTTTTGGCTATGAAGATTCACAAAATCCGTGGGCTGTCGTCAAAGAACATTTGGGATCTAAAAATATTCAAAAAATCGCAGTTGAATTCTCTGACATCCCTTTGTCAAAAACTGAAGGCCTTAAATCTCAATTTTCTGGTGTTGAATTTGTCAACTTGACGCCTTTGGTAGAGCGTATGCGTTTGATCAAATCTACCGATGAAATCGAAAAAATGAAAATTTCTGGTGATTACGCAGATAAATGTTTCGAAATTGGTTTTGAATATGCAAATTCAGAGCGTACAGAAACAGATGTTGTTGCCAAAATCGAATACGAAATGAAACGTATGGGCGTACCTCAAATGAGTTTTGAAACAATCGTCCTCTCAGGTGCTCGTGCAGCTAATCCTCACGGTATGCCAGAAGATGTCAAAATCCAAGACAATAAACTCTTGCTCTTTGACCTCGGTGTTATGAAAAACGGCTACGCTTCGGATGCTACCCGTACCATCTCTATCGGTAAACCTTCTGATTTTGATGCTGATATCCACAAAATCGTGCTTGAAGCACAAATGGCTGCCATGGACTTCGTCAAACCTGGTGTATCTGCACTTGAAATTGATAAAGTGGCCCGCGATGTAATTACTAAAGCGGGTTATGGTGAATACTTTGTTCACCGTCTTGGACATGGTATCGGTATGGATGTACATGAATTCCCATCTATTGGTGGTTCTGAAGACATCATCATCGAGGAAGGCATGTGCTTCTCTGATGAACCAGGTATTTATATCCCAGGTAAGGTTGGCGTACGTATCGAGGACTGTCTCTATGTCACTGAAACTGGATGCGAACCTTTAACTAAAACAAATAAAGAATTGATGATTTTCTAAAATCGTCTTGAAATAAAAAGCATTGCGGTGCAATATTATTAAGAAAAGCCACTGATTACGAATCAGTGGCTTTTATTCTCAACGTTTACCTCAAGAATAACAAGGGGATAAACAAATCCAAAGCAAATACCAACTTGTCTTTTGAGCGTACTGCCGCTTTTAACATATAATTTTTCAAGCAGTCAAACCCATCGTACAGCAAGGGATGCATTTCCATGTTGCTCGGAGAAATCAATCTGTCTTGAAGTCTTTTTATTCACAGCTTTCTTGGATTACTGGCCGATGATAATAGCGGGACGGACACCACCCTCACTCGCTATGTGCCCTGCCCCAATTTGGCCGTGAAGCTCACCAAATCGGGGAGCTCTACCATACACTAACCAATGAAGACTATTTTCTATAGATTGAGTACGCGTCCACCACCAGCTGTTACGTGCACCTGCACGTAAAAAAATGTTCGGGAAAGGACCTGTTTCGGTAGACAGGTGCACAACATCCGCCAATGAAAGCGCAAAGGCTTGTGGCGTGCCAGAGCTATTCACAGCTGTTCTATCTGCTCTGGCAGCGTCAAATACAGGATTTGTTGCCCAGCCTGCAGGTAACCAACGGTGTCCTCCTTCCCAAGAAGAATGTACGTCACCCCAGAAAACGTGCGGTACTACCGCTGGTATAGACACAGGTTGAACCCTGCCCTGAACCTCAGCGTCAAGGCCACTGAACCAGTTGCTCAGGACTTGGGGTTGCTCGGTGAAAGTTGTACCACGAATAGATTCGTGACGGATAATCATATGGTTACCGTTACCCATATCTTCAAGGTAGAGGTACTCCTCCCCTGCCATAGTAAAGACACGGCCAGGAAGAGTTAAAAGATGACGGTGGAGCATCAATATCGGCACGTGCATTTGTTGTCCCCTCATCATTCATCGAGTTGTTCTTAATTCCTGTAAGGAAAGCCTCTAAGCGGCTGTCGCCACCTGGGAGAAATTCCTCACTATTATCGGGGCTGATCAATTGACTGTCCACATGGATACCATAATAATAACTGCCGTTAAAGACTGTATCTTCAATGGCCTCCGTCAGCTCTGCGGCATCCAGAAGATAAGAGCTAGCCTGTCCGGGCTCCAAGAGTGAGGCCCAATAGGCCCAGCCTGTGGTGTGGTCCACCACCCAGAAGTCACCGATTTATTGGTAGGGGAGGAGATTAGACCACTGTTCAATGGTCATTGGGGCACGTTGTTGGCGCAGGTTTTGTGCGGCTTCATTTTCAATGGTAGCCCCCGGCCATATCCCTGCACTGTTATCAAAGGTGTCGTTTTCAGACCAGTAAGCATCTGTACCATCCCCAGGATGAGTGGTGCCATCGGTTGTCCCATCTGTTGCTCCTGCGCCTGCGATATAGTCCCGGGCATGACCGGCAGCTGCGGTCCTTAGGTCTAAGTTGTCATGGTTGAAGGTTGGCATGTACCATGGGGCTGTCTCTCCTTCACGGCTCCAGCCAAAGGTCAGCTGAGCGTAGCGGTTAAAGGCGCTGGAGTTTCCCGTATCGGCACGCTGATTGATATTGTTTGCGCTTGGGATCCAGGTGATCCAAGTCGCTAAGTTGTTGCGTTCACTGCCAGCAACGAGGGGTGTAAAGTCCTCTTCTCCTCGTTGATACTCCAAGAACTCGGACAGGCGGATACGGGCCATGATGGGACGTTCGCCATAGTTTTCCACAAAGACATCCTTGTTTTCGGTGTCTCTGTTGTAGTAGTCGTGGACACGCCCTCCGACATTGACCTGTACAGTGTTTTCTCGGTCATTGATGGCTTGTTGGTTGAAGGCCTGGAAGGCCATGGTCCCGCCAATTAGGCCAAGCAAGGAGAGGAGAGCAATGTTCCGTAGTTTACGTTTCTTTTCTGGTGTCATAATAATACCTTTTTCCTTTCTTTATGATTCTTTATTATTTTTTTCTTTACTTCTCTTAGCCTGACGCTCAGCACTAAGGTCAGAGGACGGAAAAAACGCTCCAGTGGTCCAGAGCGTTTTGGGGCAAGCAAAAAGAGGCGGTTATCTACCGCGTGCTGTGCTGTGCTGTGCTGTGCTGTGCTGTGCTGTGCTGTGCTGTGCTGTGCTGTGCTGTG